>Ga0102814_10000010_pt1 | contig 147913 bp, 121 predicted proteins | sample ColrivemetaGS741_FD_79112 | JGI IMG/M metagenome (GOLD analysis project Ga0102814, IMG submission 79112) | Estuarine microbial communities from the Columbia River estuary - Flood tide ETM metaG S.741 | ecosystem: Environmental > Aquatic > Marine > Intertidal zone > Estuary | place: USA...
ATAATTGTGATTCATATTGCCCCAAAGTAAAATACCATATTCTGCCAGTTCTCTTTCTTCTGCATTATCTGATAAATGCTCGAAACAAACAATCACTTTCGGGTTTCTTTGCCAGATCTCATCCGACATCCTTTTTAAGAGTGCGATTCGGTCTGGATCGTAAATGCTTCCCCAGCTGTCTGAATTGTTTTTAATGTTGTTTCCAAATCCTTTGGTAAAATCAAATCTGAATCCATCTACCTTGAATTCATTGATCCAGTATGAATTAATACTGTCCACCAATTCCTGGGTATGTGGACTTTCATGATTGAAATCATAACCCCAGTGTGCATCCGGATTTGTGAAATTATGTTCCCGGTTGTACCAGGGATTTAAAACAGACGGTTTCCCGCCCTCCAGATACATTTGGGCAAAAGGACTCTGGCCGTAACTGTGATTCAATACCATATCTATGAATACGGCTATACCTCTTTTGTGACACTCGTCTATTAGTTTTTTTAACTTGCTTTTTGGGCCATAATACTTGTCAGGAGCGAAATAAAAAGCTGGATTATAACCCCAGCTTGAGTTGCCTTCAAATTCATTGACTGGCATGAGTTCAAGTACATTGATGCCTAGTGTTTGAAGATAATCCAGTTTGTCAATTACAGCATCATAACTGTGGGCATCCTGAAAATCACGAACCAGTAATTCGTAGATCAATAATTTTTCTTTTTCTACGGGGGTAAAGTTTTCTACTTCCCATATAAAAGGCTCTTGTGCAGTCTGGAAAACAGCTGCCATTCCATTTGTCTTTTGGAACGGGTAAGGTACGAGGTCCGGATAAACACTTTGCGGAATATGTCTATCGTTGAATGGATCTGAAACCTGATCCGTATATGGATCTGCGATCAATAATTCACCATCGATCAGGTACTGGTAAACGTAGGGTTTCGATTTTTCCAGATCAGTGAGTCTGAACCAGAAATAATTGCCATCTTTTCGCATCTGGAAATCGTTGCTGGGCCGCCAGTCGGTAAAATCACCGAGTATAAAAACATTCGTTTTATAAGGTGCCCACAATACAAGACCAACCGTATAGTCATCGAGATAATTTATACCTTTTTTCCAACCTGAAGGCAATGCTTCCAAAACCACAGCTTGCCTGACGCACACGAAGAGGGTGTCAAATAATATGGTGGTTCCATTATCCGCTGATGCGTAAATCCAGTAATTACCAGTATCTTCAAACAAGTGGGTATAGTTTAAAGAGGTTCCCGTCTGCTGTGCCACGGCAATATCATTGATATAAAGTCCGATTTCAGCTTCTTCAGTTGTCGAAATACTGAAATCCAGTGATTCGCCCGGATCCAGGATCAAATTGTCACCTGGCTGATCGATCTGAAGATTGAAACCATCCATAAAGACATCGATAAAAATATCAGTTCCGCCATCATCTTTCCCTTCCAGACTATTGTCTTCGGACCTGAAAACCAAAGCAATTTTGAGGATTATTTCTCCCTCAGGCACTCCGTAATAGGTTCTGATGTCAGGTGTTAATTCCAACTCATACAGGTCAGTATCCACCCTTTCAAGTTTTGTTTCAGCTGTATTCTGTCCCCAGTTTGTTTTTACATATTTCCAATCTGAGCCACTGCTGCTTTTATCGGTTATCACCCCAGTATGCGCATAAACATCTCCTGAAAATCCCTTCAATCCGCCAGTTCCTTCCGCCGCATTGAAAATCACTTTTACCGCTTTTGAGTCAATTGGTATAGCGGGAACGGTCGTGATCAGCTGCGCCTGAACTGCAAAGAAATTATAAAGGAGGAATACTAGTATAAATGTAAATCGCATGATCGTTGTTTATTGTATTTGTAAAATTAGGGATTCGAGCGGGTCAATGGTAATATCGATATACGCCCGGTCCTGTTCAACGACCAGAAAAGAGACCCGATCATCAAATAAGTTCTTAAATGCAAATTTTCCTGTTTGTAATTCCCATAATTCAATCAGGCCTGAATAGATGCTGAATTGGAAGGAAGCGCGTATGTTTTGATCAAAATTGCACAGGACGAGCAATTTTTCATTGCCTGACCACCTGGCAAAGCTATATATTTTATTTCCGGGATAATTTTTAGTGTTCCAGGCATTATGTCTGTGCAAATCATAAAATGGACCGGTAAGCGCCTCGCTATTCAAAACGAAGTTCATTAATTGGGAATAGTATTGTCTGAGGTCTTTTTCATTTTCCTCCAGTAAGCCTCCATCGAATTTGCCAAAATTCATCCACCTCTGATGCGATGGAACACTGGTATAATCAAATATGCTGGTTCTTGAGGCACTACCAAATCCAGGGTTGTCCGTCGCCTTTTCGCCGGTTTCCTGACCAAAATAAATCAGTACGGCTCCTTTGTCAATTGTTGCAGAAAGCACCATTGCCGGTAAGGCCAAAAATGGATCTCCTGCAAACTCAGGTGAAGCAATCCTCTGTTCATCATGATTTTCCAGGAAATGAAGCAATCTGTCTGAATAGTTATAATATCTTTCTGTGACAGGGAAAATGTCATTGCAGCTTTTCTGATTTTGAATGATGCCTTTTAATGTGTCATACATGTCAACCTTGTCATACAAGAGATCCATTTTACCCAGTTGAATATAATTGTCGAATTGATCAGGTTGATAGACCTCTGCGATCAATAAGGAGTCAGGTTTTTTATTTTTAATATTTGAATTCAGGTAACTCCAGAATTCGACTGGAACAAGTTCGGCCATGTCATATCTGAATCCATCTACCCCCAGGGACAACCAAAAATCAGCGATCTGAAACCATTTTTTCCAGCTTGATGGCAAATCTCTGTTTTCCCAGAATTTGCAGTGTTCGGTATGATCCAGATTTCTGTATGATTCTGGCAATATTGGAAAATCCTTGCTGCCATCAGGTCTTATACCATAATTTATTTTTACGGTTTCGTACCAGTCATGCGGGTGTGGTTTAGCTTCTCGACTACCATTTCCGGTCCACTTGGCCGGATATTCGTGATAGGGTTTCAAGTTAGCCTCCGTGTTGCCACCCAACGGAGAATATCCGTCGATCCAGTCCGGATTTTGATATTGTTTTCCGGGAATGTAATAAAAATCATTATTCCTCATGTACTCAAAGTAAGAATTATCTTCCTGACCAAAGTCGATAATGCCTTGCTTCTTTGAAATGGACTTGTAGTTCCTGGCTACGTGATTTGGTACGATATCAATGATCACTTTCAAGCCACAATCGTGGGTTCTTTTGATCAATTCACGGAACTCATCCAATCGTTTATCCGGATTGTTTGCCAGGTCAGGATTTACGTTATAATAATCCCTGATCGCATAGGGAGAACCAGCTCTACCTTTCACAACGTCGGGATGATCATTGCTAATACCTTGCGCTGTATAGTCTCCGATCAGTGCATGGTGCAAAACCCCGGTATACCAGATGTGTGTGACACCTAGATTTTTGATCGATTCTAGCGCTGTGGTCGAAATATCGTCAAATTTGCCAACACCATTTTGTTCCTTTGTTCCCCAGGGGATACAATGACTTTGTGTGTTGCCAAACAGCCGGGTAAAAATCTGATAAATGAGCAATTTATTTTTCAAAGCAGATGCGTTTATTTTGATCCTTCATGATATTGCATTCCTTCACGTTTCAAAGATAAAACTATTCAACCACATAATAGTGTGAAAACTACACAAACTATTTGTTTGATTCAGTGGGTCGTACAAGAAATGACTTATATAATAAAAGGTAAAATGATATCAAATGGTTTCAATAAAGCTCATTGAATAATGATAAAAACAAAAAGGATATCATTTATGATCTATAAACGATATCCTTTTTTTAATCAACTCTCCATGATCTTTTGATCAAGGCTTTCTGAAAATATTTTTAGGCTAATTGTTTGGTTTTAATTTAGTCCTCTTTTTTCAAGCAATGATTCAATTCCAGGTTCAGCACCTCTGAATTTTTTGTACAATGACATGGCATCTTCAGTTCCTCCTTTGCTCAAGACAAATGTTCTGTATTTTTCAGCAAGGTCCTGGTCGAATACGTTTCCTGTGGCAAGAAATGCTGCAAATGCATCCGCATCCAACACTTCTGACCAGATATAACTATAATATCCTGCTGAATACCCACCTGAGAAAATGTGATTGAAATAAGTACTTCGATACCTGGAAACTATTTCAGGGATCATTCCGATCTCATCCATCACTTCCTTTTCAAAAATGGCTGCATCTTTTACAGATTCATCCGTTAAAGTATGCCAGTACATGTCCAGATATGAAGCAGCCAGATATTCAACCGTTGCAAAACCCTGATTAAATTTACCGGCAGCTTTGATCTTTTGAACCAATTCATCCGGGATCACTTCACCGGTTTCATAATGGAAAGCATATTCTTTTAAAACATCCGGGTGCATACACCAGTTTTCCATTACCTGTGAAGGAAATTCAACAAAATCCCTGGCGGTGGAAGTTCCGGATAAAGATTCATACGTACAATCGGTTAGCATCCCGTGTAAAGCATGTCCAAATTCATGGAAAAGTGTGTTGACATTATCAATACTGAGTAATGCGGGTTTGTCTCCAACCGGTTTGCTGAAATTACCTACATTGTACACGACAGGGTGAATAAACTCATCTCCGATCTTATGTTGCTTGGTAAAAACATCCATCCAGGCTCCTCCTCTTTTACTTGGTCTTGGGAAATAGTCTGTATACAAAATAGAAATGTGTGATCCATCCTTGTCTTTAACCTCAAAGGTTTTTACATCCGGGTGGTAAATAGGAATGTCTTTCCTTTCTTCAAAAGTAATACCCCATAATTTTGTTGATAGTTTAAATACACCATCAATTACATTTTCAACTTTAAAGTAAGGTCTTATTTCTTCTTCATTCAGGGCGTATTTTGACATCCGGATCTTTTCAGCATAATACCACCAGTCCCAGGATTCTAATTTAAATTCACCGCCTTCAGTATCGATCATTTCCTGCATCATAGCCCTTTCGTTTTTCGCAACTTCAAGGGCTGGTTTCCATAGTTTTTCCAGCAGTTCCATTACGTTTTCAGGGTTTTTAGCCATTGTTTCATCCAATACGAAGTGGGCATGGCTTGTATATCCAAGTAGTTTGGCTTTCTGAACACGCAGGGAGGCCATTGAAGATAGAATTTTCTTATTATCCAGCGAGTCATTATTGTCGCCTCTTAGAATGTATCCTTTGTATAATTTTTCCCTTAAATCCCTTCTCGAAGAATAGGTAAGAAAAGGATACATACTTGGTCGTTGGATCGTGTAGAGGTATTTGCCATCATATCCTCTGCTTTCTGCTTCATTCGCACCCATTGCGAGCACACTTTCCGGCAAACCGCTTAGTTCGTCTTCTGAACTCAGGATTAATTCAAATTTGTTGGTTTCTTTAAGCACGTTTTCACCAAATTGAACGGAAAGAACAGTAAGTTCTTTATTGATCTTCTTAAAAGATTCTTTTTCTTCCTGATTCAGGTTTGCACCACCACGAATGAATTTTTTAAAGTAATAGTCCAATAATATTTTTCCTTCAGAATCGAGAACTAGCTGATCCTTTTGATCATATAATTTTTGGATCCGTCCAAATAATTTTTCATTTAGGGTGAGGTCATTTTTATGCTTATCAAGAAGGGGTAAAATTTCTTTCGCAAGGGTCTGCATATTTTCATTGGTCATGGATTCACTCATGCTATTAAAAATATTTTTGACACGGGTTAGTTTACTACCACTTTGATCCAGGGCAACAATGGTGTTTTCAAATGTGGGTTCTTCCATCTGGTTGGTTATCTGTTCAATTTCACTGTTGTGAATTGATATAGCCTCATTGATCGCCGGAAGGTAATGACTTTCTTCAATCAGTTGAAAAGGAGGTGTATTAAATGGGGTGTCCCAATCTGCTAGCAGGGGATTCTGGCTTGTTTTTTCAGTATTTGTACACATGGTAAAAAGGAAGGCAAAAATTAATAGATAAGATATTCGCATGACTTAATAACTTTAGATTTAAGATGAGTAAACAAAAATACTAAGCAAACTCATGCTATTCCATTATGCGCAGTTAAATTTCTTTACTTTTCCCAAATAATTAGCCAATCCTCAAAATTATAATTGTCATTACAAGCTGGTGGAAAGCATTCTCCACATAGGATGCAGGTTGTGTCACAGGAAGCATCGATTACAAATTCACCCCCATCAAAATGCATAAAATCTGTATTTAGCCAGTAATGGGCTTCCTGGTTGACATACTGAACCCTGATCGTTTTAAGATCCATGCTTAAAATACTATCCTCAATGATAGACTCAATACATTCCGGGAGTTCGGTAGACTCCTCTGTTCTTTTCTCACAAGAAAAGAGAATTCCGGTGAAAAGGATAAAAATTAGTCCAGCAAAGAGAGAATAATTTTTCATAACATATATTTCTTATATAGACGTACAAAAGTATTGGAAAGGTTGGGAAATTGAGTTTTGAATCTAAAGCAAAAAAAAACACCTTCCAACATTTTGGAAGGTGTCCTATAATTAATTGATTTGATCTTTAACGCTTAGAATGAAGAAGCTCCATCATTAGCATCATTAAATCTTTTTGTAACGACATGCCAGTCAATTACATTGAAGAATGCCTGAATATAGTCAGGTCTTCTGTTTTGATAGTGAAGATAGTATGCATGCTCCCAAACATCCAATGCCAGAACAGGTGTTCCCTCGAGGTCATTGTTGTTCATTAAAGGGTTATCCTGGTTCGCTGTACTACAGATAAATAATTTATCTGCTTTATCAACGCATAACCAAGCCCATCCAGATCCGAATCTGGTTGCTGCTGCTGCTGCAAATTCACTTTTAAATTTTTCGAAAGATCCAAAATCTCTCATCATCGCTTTATAGATGTTCATTTTCTCTGTTGGCTGACCTTCTCCATTCGGGCTCATATTTTCCCAGAACAAATTGTGATTGTAAAAGCCACCTCCATTGTTTCTAATCGCTGTGGATGCACCAGAAATATTTGCAAGGATCTCCTCAATTGATTTTCCTTCAAATTCGGTTCCCGGTATTGCATTGTTTAAATTATTTGTATATCCGGCGTGGTGCTTGGAATGATGAATTTCCATAGTCCTGGCATCAATGTGTGGTTCCAGGGCGTCATATGCATAAGGTAAGTCAGGTAATTTAAAAGCCATGTTCTTAAATTTTAATATTGAATTAATAAGATTTGATTCGTGATGTTTAATTAACAAATCAATTTTGTGAAAGTTTATGAACCTGGATTTTTTTTTAATGAATTAATATATAATAATATATTTAAATTGATTCAATTTGTAAAGGTGCTTAGAATCAGAAATGTAGTAAAATATGCAATGTAGCATTTAGGGTTCTAATTACTAATAATCAATAATAGAGCATAAGAAAAATTTTCCCGGAGAGAATTTCTTTTTTGATCTCATGTTACAGAATAGCCTGAATTACTTACTTCAACCGATCTTTTGCATTTCTATCTGATGTAATGGGTCTTGTGCAGATGTAAATTATTTTACGACCAAAGTACTTCACAGATTTCCTGAGGTTCTTCAAAACATTTAATTTGAACCTTGCCTATATCGGAGAAACGAATCATTTTACCCATGCATAGATTTTTAATTACGGTAGTGGTAAGAATCTGAGCTGGTTCGGATAAATCACACAATCTGGCGGTGAGTTGAACGGCTGTTCCGAAAAAATCGTCGCCTTCTGTCTCCGGCTCTCCTGCATGAATACCAATTTTAACTTGTAAAGGCAGTGTTGGGTTATCTGATCTGAATTGCTCAAGATCCTGCTGAATGTTAATCGCAGCCTGGACACCTTATGAAACGGATGAGAAACAAGCCATAATCCCATCTCCTGTATGCTTCACTTCTTTCCCGTTATATTTTCCAAGAGCTGTCCGGACAATTTGGTTCTGGCTCCGAAGAATTTTTATACTTCCGGTATCACCAAATTGTTGTGTCATTTGGGTGGATCCCACAATATCTGTAAATAGAAAGGTTCTGACCGCTGATTCGTATTTACCACCAGGATGGACTACCTGTCCGACCGGGTTGGATTGTCCGGCGCCCATAAACAGGGCAACATCCGTTGGTGTAACTTCTATGATCTCACAAGCCAAATGACCATGTGACATATGGTGTACTTTTTCACAAGCTTCTTTACTGGGTCCTTCAATCAAAGAAAAGACAAAGCCTTTTTCTTCATTCACCCAAAATTTATGATACTTGACATTATGTGCATCCTGATGTTCCACATCTGCTAAATGAGACTCACCAACATTTTCTTTTGAAACCCCCTGCATATCATTATGGAAATCAATAAATAATGGCATAATTTATTGATGTTTTGTGAAAGAAATAATCGTATCCTAAATATAAAAGGGTAGAAAACTGGTTAGTTTTTATTGATTATTGAAAAGCAATATAGTAAAAATGAGAAATATTTTTATTTATTCACAAAGCAACTGACTTGTTTGACTAGTATTTTTCCAGTAAGTAGTTTTTAAATGCGCTGTATTTTAATTCTATCTGATCGAGGTATTCTGCTTTATCGTCCAGGTTTTCCAAACTTTTTGGCAGGGCCGGATCTATATTTAGAATTTTAGTGATCTCTTCCGGAAATTTTGCCGGATGGGCGGTTTCCAGGGCTACAAATAGTTGATCGGAATGTGCTTTTTCAGGATTTGCATTCAGATAATGCATCAATCCATTCCAGGCCACAGACCCGTGTGGTTCCAACAACAAATTGTGTTTTTCCCAGGCTTCCTTGATCGTTGCCCTGGTCGCATCATTATCTACGCTCACCCCATAGAAATCATTTCTGAGAGCAGTCAGGTCGGGATCGTGTGTAATATTTCCTTTTTCATCCATTTTACCACCATACAAAGTGATCAGTCTGGCTATATTGCTTGGGTGTCCTACATTCATTGCACTTGAAATGCAATTTACAGAAGGAACGATCGTCTTGTATTTGCCGGTTTTAAGGTAAACCGGAAATTCATCATTGCTATTTGTTGATATAATGAATTTCTCAACGGGCAATCCCATAAATTTGGCAAAAACACCACCCATCATATCTCCAAAATTTCCTGAAGGAACAGAGAAAATTACTTTTTCATCCGGTTTGCCTGTCCTGAGTTGCGCGAATGCGTAAAAATAATAAACGATTTGCGGGATCAGCCTGCCGATATTGATGGAATTTGCTGAAGACAATTTCAGGTGGTCCAGTTCATGATCCGAAAAGGCTTCTTTTACCAGAGCCTGACAGTCATCAAATTTACCATCTACAGAGATAATCTGAATATTTTTGCCCAGCGTGGTCATTTGTTTGCGCTGGCGATTGGTTACTTCCTTTTCAGGAAACAGTACAACTACTTTTATATTATCCAGACCATAGAATGCATTGGCGATCGCGCTACCAGTATCTCCTGAAGTAGCTGTCAGGATCAATAGATTTTCACTATCTTTTTTCAGGTAATAATTCATGAGCCTGCCCATCATTCGGGCAGCAAAGTCCTTAAATGACGCAGTGGGCCCCTGATCCAGTCGCATGACATATTTGCGGTCAACAACTTTTTCAAGTGGCACTGCAAAATCATAGGCATCTTTAACCAGTTCCAACAATGAAGCATCATCTATTTGGCCAACCAGAAACTTTTTGCCTATTTCGAAAGCGATCTCATAATATTCCATTGTTGAAAAAGCCTCGATTTCAGTTTTAGTGAAAGTCGGAATCACCTCTGGCATATATAAACCTTTATCCGGAGCCAGTCCTTTTAACAATGCTCCCTTGAATTCCTGCTTTTCTGCCAGGTGATTGGTTGAGTAGAATTTTATGGCGTTTGTCATAGTTGATGGATCTTATGTTTAATATGCAATAGCGGAATACCCCTTGTTTTCCACCTCTTTAAGTGAAGTATAAAACAACGGTATCCAACATGAAAAATGCATACAAATAATTATTTCAATTATCTTCTTAGTCTTGATGAAGAGGCCCCTCCGGCTGAATAATCAGGAGAACTATTTTCAATCTTTTTTCCATCCAGAACTGAAAGTGCCTGCTCCAGATCTGAAATAATATCATCAGGATGTTCTCCCCCTACATTCAATCTGATCAAATTTGGTGGAATATCAGAAATGGCTCGTCCTTCCTCACCTTGTTGCTGGTGCGTTGAAATGGCCGGTATCGTAGCAATCGATTTAATTCTACCAAGATCAGTAGCCCTGAATATTCTTTGCAAGCCATCAAATACATCTCTGGCTGCCTGAGCACCTCCTTTTACTCTGAAGGACATTAAATGGCCAAAACGATTGATTTTTTCATTGTACAGGTCATCGTGTTCGGAATCAACCAATACCAGATATTTCTTTGCCAGTTCATGAAGCGGATGTGATTCCAGCCCCAAATAGTCTACTTTTTCTATGTGCGGATGTGTTTGCAACCATTTGGCCACCTTCATAGACGAACGACTCATCAGGTCAACCTTTGTTCTGATCGTTTTAACATCTGCAAGGGTCATAGCAGCATTGAAAGGAGAAATATTGGGTCCGTAATCTCTGTTTGGCAGTGCCTTGAGATACATTCCAAAATCAGCCTTCATCATTGGATTGTCAATATTGGTTCTGAGGTTCTTTCTGGCAATAACAGCACCAGAAATACCAAATCCACTTGAAGTTAGGGTCTTGGAAACGGATTGCACAACGATATCTGCGCCCCATGCCAATGGTCTTAACAAGGCCGGTGTAGCAACTGTTGAATCAATGATCAATGGGATATTATATTTATCCGCAATTTTGGCGACTGCTTCCAGGTCAAAAAATGCCTGACCAGGATTACTTGGCATTTCTCCATATAGAAAACGCGTATTTTCATCAATTTTATCTTCCCATTCTGACATGTCGGCAGAATTGATAACCTTTCTCCATTCTACGTTTCTTTCTTCATCCTTTCTTATGGCAAAATTCTGGAATGTTCCACCATAAACCTGTGCGGTTGCTACAAAATTCATTTTTGCATCCGGATTATTCCTATCTACAACCAAAAAAGGCTCACAAGCACTATTTATGGCAGACATCCCCGATGAAGTTGCGCAACAACTTGCTTCCACATCTGACCCATAGGTTTCAAGTAAAGCAAGAACGCCTTCCAGATAATACATACTTGGATTTCCAATCCTTGAATAACACCAGGTTGGAATTTGATAACTGAGCGCAGCTTCCATTTCATCAGAATCCCTGTAGGCCTGAGAAGTACTCATATATATAGGTTCTATCGTGGATCCCTGATTATAATCCAGAGCTTCCTGCATGGAGTAAATGCCGTGAACAGCAATTGTATCAAACTTTAACTGCTTCATATTCTTTATGTTCGCAGCATGCCATTCCATTGCACTTTTTCCAGCTTTGATGTAATGATCAATTCCGTGTGCTTTCATTTAATTTTTTGTTTTGTTTTGTCAGAAATATCCCTTGATATCCTGAAGAATTCACTAATTTTAATAAAGGGTAAATATAATTTTTTTTTTTGGCTACAATCAACCCAAAATTAATTATTTGGTTTTTTATAATCGTTCTTGAATAGCTTTTATGAAATTATATTTTAAAAAATGCCAAACTTATTTTTCCTTTTGTATTTCTTGACTACCATCTGTAATTCACTATAAATAAACAGCGGTCAGGAAGAATTCATTCTTCCTGACCGCTGTTTTAAAATAGCTATTTAATTTGTAGATTATTTTTCCAGATCTAAAAAAAATGATCTGCTTAAAATTTTATTTAGGCTTATAAATATGTGTGCTTTCGCCATGAAACATTTCGGCTGTTTCCATCACTGTTTCAGATAATGTTGGATGTGCATGAATGGTCATAGCAAGATCATCAATGCTCGCTGCCATTTCAACGGCCAAAGTCGCTTCTGCGATCATTTCTCCGGCACCTGGTCCAACGATTCCCATACCCAAAATTCTTTTTGTTTCCGGGTCTGCTATCATTTTGGTTAAACCATCTTTTCTGTCCATTGAAACCGCCCGGCCACTTGCAACCCATGGAAATTTTTGAATCTCAATGGCAACTCCATTATCGTTCGCAAAATTTTCAGTTAGTCCAACCCAGGCTAATTCAGGATCAGTGTATACGACGGATGGAATGGCAGCCGGCTCGAATGCCACTTTCTTTCCAAGAATCGCATCTACGGCAACTTTTGCTTCCGCTGATGCTTTATGAGCCAGCATTGGGTTACCTACGATGTCCCCGATGGCATAAATACTTGAGTCTGTTGTCTGTAAGGTTCCATCCACCTGAACAAATCCTTTATCATCAAGTTTGATAGCTGTATTCTGGAGGTCGAGTCCGGCAGTTACCGGTCTCCTTCCAACGGCCATCAGTACTTTATCATATATGATTTCCCCGGTGAACTTTCCGTCAAATACAACTTTTAGACCGGCATCAGATTCATCTACGCTCTTTACCTGTGTATTCAGCATAATTTTTTCCAGCCTTGGTTTCAGGCTTCTGCTTAAAACATTAACCAGGTCTTTATCCGCTCCTGGAATCAATTGTGGCATCATCTCAACCACACTGACTTTAGTGCCAAGGGCTGAATAAACATTTGCCATTTCCAAACCAATGATTCCTCCACCGATCACCAACATACTTCCAGGTATATCTTTTAATTCCAGCGCTCCCGTACTGTCGATCATTCTTTCACTGTCTTTCCAAAGTGATGGAATCCTTACTACTTCAGAACCTGTTGCGAGAATGGCGTTCTTAAACTGTACTTCTTCCGTGCTGCCATCGACTTTATCAACCAGTAGTGAGTTAGATCCGGTAAAGCTTGCTTTTCCTTGTATGTATTCTATGTTTCGCTGCTTAACTAATTGACCTGTTCCACCGGTGAGTTTACCAATAACAGATTCTTTGTAACTCCTCAATTTGTCCAGATCAATTTCTGGTTCTTTATAATTTAGTCCCCATGCCGAAGCATGTTTGGTTTCTTCCAGTAATTTTGCCACATGCAGTAATGCCTTTGAAGGAATGCAACCTTCATACAAACATACACCCCCCGGATTTTCACGCATATCGATCAGGGTAACTTTCATTCCTTTATCTGCTGCGAGAAAAGCGGCTGTATATCCACCGGGGCCTGCGCCAATAACTACCAATTGTTTTATATCAGACATATCAATTATTCTTCACTTTAAATTAGTTATTCATCGCTATCATCAATGGTTCTTCCAGCGCACTGCTGATCCATCGAATGAATCGCACTGCATCAGCCCCGTCAATGATTCGGTGATCATAGGTTAATGATAATGGTAACATAAGTTTTGGAACAAATTCCCCATTTTCATACCTTGGTTCAAATGATCCTCTTGAAACACCTAGAATAGCAACTTCCGGTGTATTTACAATGGGTGTAAATGATGTTCCACCCAATCCACCCAGGTTGCTAATGGTAAAGTTGCCACCTTGCAGATCATCCAGTCCGATCTTTCGGTTTCTGGCCTTCAGAGCGATCTCTCCCAATTCATCTGATATTTCAAAAATACTCTTTTTATCAACATTTCTGAGTACGGGAACGATCAATCCCCGTTCTGTATCAACAGCAACACCTACATTGAAATAATCTTTATAAATGATCTGTTTATTATCCATGTCAATGCTCGCATTGAACTGTGGGAACTTCTTAAGCGCTAAGGCTACTATTTTTAGCAAAATCGCTGTGATGGTCAGTTTGTTACCACTTTCTTTCTCTGCAATTTTGGAAAATTTCTTTCTTGTAATTTCAAGGCCTGTAATATCCGCTTTATCAAATTGTGTTACCTGAGGTACCGTGGCCCAGGCATAACTCAGGTGCTCAGCGGTCTTTCGTCTCACATTGCTCATTTCTTCTATCCTGGTATTTCCAAATTTGGAAAAATCAGGTAAATTTTCTTTAGCAATATTCAAACCGAGACCAGAGGCAGAGGCTTCCTTGTATTGTTTGTGCAATGATTTGGAAAATGCTTTTACATCATCCATAGAAATCCTTCCTTGTGGGCCGGACCCATTTACTTCATTGATGTCTACACCTATTTGCCTTGCAAAACGACGAATGGTCGGAGCAGCGGGTGCGATTTTGCCAGGCATATTATACAAGGCAAGTTTTGGTGGATTGGAAGTTGCAGATGAAGTGCCGGGAGTTTCTTGTTTGGCTGTTTCAACAACAGCCTTCTGTACAGGTTCAAGTGTCGGAACTTCATCCATAACCGGATTTTCAGAAGTTTCAATCTTCATGTATACCTTTCCAACTTCGGCTTTGCCACCTGCTTCGATAAGCAATTCTACTATCGTTCCACTGTATTCAGAGGGCAGTTCAAGAGTTGCTTTATCTGTTTCCATTTCCAGAATAGCCTGATCAATTTTCACCTCGTCTCCTATCTTTACAAAAACCTGTGTAATATCCGCTTTATCGATTCCTTCTCCCAGGTCTGGAATGACCAGTTCAAGAATCTGCTTTTCCCCGGATACTTTAACTTCAGGTATTTTCACAATTTCTTCAGCTTTAGCTTCAGCAACATCCTGCGTTGCTTCTTGTGCCGCTGGTGGTGTACTTTCCTTTTCGGAACCTTTGGATGAATCGATAATGATCAATGTTGCGCCAATTGCTACATTGTCACCATCTTTGATCAAGACTTTCTCCACAATACCTTCAATCTCTGAGGGTACTTCTATAACCGCTTTATCTGTTTCAATCTCAACGATCACTTGTTCTTTTTCCACCCGGTCACCTACCTTTACTAAAACAGAAGTAACCTGTGCGGATTCAATATTTTCTCCCAATTCGGGAAGTTTTATTTCAACACTCATAGTTCAGCTGTTTTATACTTTTAAAGGATTTAATTTATTCGAATCTATTTCCAGATCTTTAATTGCTTTTTTAAGAATATCTTTCTTAATCGTGCCGGCTTTGTACAATTCGTAAATAGCCGTATAAGCAATATGTCTTGCGTCTACTTCAAAGAAGTCTCTCAGGCTTTCTCTGCTTTCGCTTCGACCGAAGCCAAATGTGCCTAATGCATAATGAGGTCCGGGCAGCCATTTTGAAACAGAATCGCCTAAGATCTGTAAATAATCAGAAGCTGTGACAAAAACACCTTCCTCACCATTTGTAACCTGCGAAACATAAGGAACTTTAGCCTTTTTATCAGGGTTAAGTCGATTCCACCTTTCTGTATCAATTGCATCAAGATGTAATTCTTTATAGGAAGTCAGACTCCAGACATCTGTAGAGATGCCATAGTCATTTTCAAGAATATCTGCAGCCCTTATCGCTTCATTTAATACGGCTCCGCTACCCATCAGATGTGCTTTTGCCTCTGATTTCTTTTTACTATCCCTGAATTTATATAAACCTTTCAAAATACCGTCCCTCATGGATTTTTTAGGCATTGGAGGCTGAATGTAATTTTCATTCATTACCGTGATATAGTAGAACAGGTCTTCTTGTTTTTCATACATTCTATGAATTCCATCCTGAATAATTACGGATAATTCATAGGCGAAAGTCGGGTCATAACATTTGAAGTTTGGAACCCCATATGCCAATACATGACTTTGTCCATCCTGATGTTGTAATCCTTCTCCTGCAAGTGTAGTTCTTCCGGATGTTGCTCCGATCATAAAACCTTTACACTTCATATCCGCTGCTGCCCATACCAAATCTCCGATTCTTTGCATTCCGAACATGGAATAATAGATAAAAAACGGAATTGTGTTTATACCATGTGTGGCATAAGCGGTTCCTGCAGCGATGAAACTGGACATCGATCCTGCTTCATTGATTCCTTCTTCAAGGATCTGTCCGTCAATAGCCTCTTTATAATATAATAGGTTGTCACTGTCAACCGGCTCATAAAGCTGTCCGACATGTGAATAAATTCCAACCTGACGGAAAAGTGCTTCCATTCCAAATGTTCTCGCTTCATCAGGAACAATAGGAACGATCAATTTTCCAATTTCTTTATCTTTTAATAATTTGGAAAGCATTCGTACAAAAACCATGGTCGTGGAAACTTCCCTGCCATCTGTACCTTTAATGAATTCTTCAAAAACAGGATCCTTAGGTGTAATAAGCGAAACATTGTTTACCATTCTTCTTGGTACATATCCTCCCAATGCCTGTCTTCTTTCCTTCATGTATTTAATTACCGGACTGTCATCTGCTGGTTTGTAGAATGGCGCTTCAGCAATATCTGTGTCCGGAACCGGGATCCCAAATCTGGTTCTGAATTGTCTCAATTCGAACTCATTCAATTTTTTCTGACCGTGTGTCATATTTCGACCTTCTCCGGCCTCTCCCAATCCGTATCCTTTTACTGTTTTTGCCAAAATTACCGTTGGCTGCCCTTTATGTTTAACTGCTTTATCATAAGCTGCATATACTTTAACAGGATCATGTCCACCTCGTTTTAGCTTTTCAAGCTGTTCGTCCGTCAGGTTTTCAACCAGTTTTGCCGTTTCCGGATATTTGCCAAAGAAGTGCTTTCTTCCATAACTTCCGGGTTCAACTGCTGTTTTCTGGTATTCACCATCCACAAATTCACTCATTCGCTGCTTTAGTTTTCCGGTATCATCCTTATCAAGTAATGGATCCCAGTTACTACCCCAAACTATTTTGATCACGTTCCAGCCTGCACCTCTGAAATTGGCTTCAAGCTCCTGAATCACCTTGCTGTTTCCTCGAACCGGACCATCCAGTCTTTGCAGGTTACAGTTGATAACAAAAATCAGATTATCCAGTTTCTCTCTTGACGCAAGAGAAATGGCACCTAATGCTTCCGGCTCGTCTGTTTCTCCATCGCCTAGAAAGGCCCAAACTTTTGTATCGTTAGGTTCTAGCAAGCCCCGGTCCTGAAGGTATCTTTTGAATCTGGCCTGGTAAATAGCCATAATTGGACCAAGGCCCATGGAAACCGTTGGAAATTCCCAGAAATCTGGCATGAGGAATGGGTGCGGATACGAAGAAAGGCCTCCTCCGGGTTTTAATTCCCGACGGAAGTTGATCAAATGCTCCAAAGACAATCTGCCTTCCAGGAATGCCCTTGCGTAAATCCCTGGGGAAGCGTGCCCCTGAAAATAGATCGCATCTCCTGGTTTGTTATTGTCTTTACCCTTAAAAAAGTGGTTGAATGCCACTTCGTATAATGTTGCGGCAGATGCATAAGTGGAAATATGTCCACCGATTCCGGATTCTCCCCGGTTGGCCTTTACAACCATTGCCATCGCGTTCCATCTAACGATACTTTTCAACCTTCTTTCGGTTTCCCTGGATCCGGGAAAATTGGGTTGTTCCGAAACGGGTATTGTATTGATATAAGGCGTGTTTGCTGTAAATGGCAGATCAACGCCTGATTCATGTGCATAAACCTCGAGGGATTCGAGTAGTTCTTTCACTCTTTCCGGACCTTGTTCCCTTAAAACATATTCTAGGGACTCTAGCCATTCCTTATTTTCTAAAGCCTTTAATTCTTCTGACTGTGGTTTCATATTTTCTTCCATCTGTAATATTATTAATAAGCTCAATGAAACTCCTAATTTCATAAAGCGTTTTAAAATTTATATCATTTCCATGACTATTGGCTGTTCTCAGCAAAATGCTTAAAATCTTTTAAATATTTATTGGATTGTTTTTTAAAAACACCCGGGATAAAAAATCCCATCAACTTCATCATAGTGTTCGAAAACTTAAATTCCTGATGCGCTGTCCATTTAGTCCGGTTTTCTGCTACACTTTTAAAATTGTTTTCCACCTTGTTCCATACCCCTTTCGCTTCATAAATGCCAGAAAACACTTCGGGCAAGTTGCGCTCAGTTATGGTTTCGATCATCGCGACATCTCTTTTTCCCATTTTGTAAAGCAGTTCAGTTTTTGCTCCGACCTGCCCTGACTCGCCTTCAAGATGCTTGTAGCCTTTAAACCCTTTCATCCATAATTTCATATTATCGAAATTATCGAATAGTTCAATAACTTTGTCAATTGGCTGGTTAATCTCTATTTCTACGGTGTACTTCATTATCCAACTATAAATATAGTTCAAAATTCATTGCTAAATGATTGGATATCAGCAATAATCCATATTTGTAACCAAAAGTTAAAATATACCTGCCCTTAAGTGGATATTTAACAACAAAACACTAACTATAAACTTTGTTGAAATGTTTATAATTCGTTTGTAAAATTACCTTAAAATAGCTCTTTTATAATGGCTTCTTCAGTGATGCCTTCCGCCTCAGCTTTGTAGTTTCTAACGATCCTGTGTCTTAAAACGGCATAAGCAACTGCCTTAACATCTTCGATGTCAGGAGAATATTTCCCCTGAATGGCAGCATGACATTTAGCCCCCAATACTAAATATTGAGAAGCTCTAGGTCCTGCTCCCCATGAAATATATTTGTTTACCATGTCCTCCGCATATTTCGTATTTGGGCGGGTTTTAGAAGCCAGTTCTACCGCATAGCTGAGAACATTATCAGCAATAGGAATCTTACGGATCAGTTGCTGAAAGAAGAGAATATCCTCTCCGTCCAGAATGTGATTCAATTCTATTTTTTTATTTGATGTTGTGTTTTTTACAACCTCAATTTCTTCGTCTCTTGAAGGATAATCCAAATTAATATTAAACATAAAACGGTCCAGCTGGGCTTCAGGCAGCGGATAGGTTCCTTCCTGTTCAATCGGGTTTTGCGTCGCAAGTACAAAAAACGGTTTTGGTAATTCATAAGATTGTCCACTGATCGTTACGGATCGCTCCTGCATTGCTTCAAGCAAAGCGGCCTGTGTTTTAGGCGGCGTTCTGTTAATCTCATCAGCCAATACGATATTGGCAAACAAAGGACCTTTATTGAATTTAAACTGCCTTGAATCATCCAGGATTTCTATTCCTGTAATATCAGAAGGCATTAGATCCGGTGTAAATTGTATACGCTTGAAAGATAAGTCAAGAACATTAGATATTGTTTGGATCAATAAGGTTTTTGCTAAGCCAGGGACTCCCACCAATAAACTGTGTCCATTGGCAAATAAACTGATCAATACGGATTTTACGACGTCATCCTGTCCGATGATCATTTTACCAATTTCGGACCGTAGTCCTTCATAGGCCTTCGCCAGACCATCAACTGCCTCTACATCGGATTTATAATTTACCTTCATTTGAATTATTTAAAACTTATTTATCAAAAAGCACCCAAAAATATATTAAACGATTGAGTTTTAAAAATGGTTTGTTCATTTATGTGTTTTTGGACAAACAGATAAATACTTAAGATTCATCTTCCACCAATTCCATTTCTACCTGTCTTTTGTCCAGATCAGCATCTACAATTCTTACCCTTACCTGTTGACCCATTCTCATTTGTCTGCCGGTTTCCTTACCTGTGATCTTTAGTCTGGAAGGATCAACCATGTAAAACTCATCCATTGAATCAAAACCAGCAAGCCCCTCGATCCTGGATTCTGAAAGCATGACAAAAATACCTTTTTCGATGATACCAGAGATAGTACCTTCAAAAACCTCACCAATGTGTCCGATGATATATTCTACCTGTTTGTATTTAATGCTTGCTCTTTCCGCATCAACAGCTTTTCGCTCCTGACCTGAAATATAAACACAGGATGCTTCCAGCTTTGCTTTGTCCGTTCTGTACGGCTCCTTTAGGTTTTTATAAAGGATCCTGTGTACAAGTACATCCGCATATCTCCGAATAGGGGATGTAAAGTGGGTGTAATATTCAAAACTCAAACCATAATGTCCGATGTTATCAGTTGAATACACAGCTTTTGCCATCGTTCTTAAGGCCAGTGGTTCCAGTATTTTTAAAGTTTCATTTTCTGCTGCAGCTTCATTCAGACTATTGAAAGAGGCAGCAACCTGTTCCGGAGTATCGATTTTCATATCGAATCCCAGCTCCTTTGCAAAAATTGAAAAGTCTCTCAATTTTTCTGGATCCGGATGATCGTGGATCCGGTATACAAATGGTATTTGCATTCCATCCTTTTGCTTACCAATTTTTTTAGCAACCTTTTTATTAGCCAGCAACATAAAATCTTCTACCAGCATATGGGCATCCAGTCTGTCTTTTTTGATGATCTCCAATGGGGAGCCATCTTCATCCAGTAAAAAGGTCACCTCATCTGATTCAAAAGAAATCGCACCTTCTGCAAATTTATCTTTCCTGAGTTTTTTAGCGATTTTATCCAGAACTAACAATTCTTCAAAGAATTCGCCTGATCCAGCATCCAGGATTTCCTGGACCTCCTCATAAGTAAACCGGCGGTCAGAATGAATCAGTGTCTTTCCAAACCACTCTGAAGTGATGTTCATTTTTTCATCAAAAGTAAATACGGATGAAAAAGTGAATTTGTCTTCATTGGGTCTCAATGAACAGAGTTCATTTGATAATTTTTCAGGCAACATAGGTGATACCCGGTCAACAAGATAAACCGAAGTTGATCTGTTGTATGCTTCTTTATCCAAAGCAGTTCCAGGTCTTAGGAAATGGGTCACATCTGCTATGTGAATCCCTATTTCTGTCTCGCCGTTTTCAAGTTTTCGCATGGATAGTGCATCATCAAAGTCCTTGGCATTGAACGGGTCGATGGTAATGGTAAAAATCTCTCTGAAATCGCGTCTTTCGTCAATGTCTTTTTGTGTGATGCCACCTTCCAGCTCTTCAGACTCTCTTAATACTTCTTCAGAAAAATCAATTTTGAATCCATTGTTTACCAAAATTGCATTCATTTCCATATCGTGGTCCTCATTTGGTCCAAAGACCTGAACGATTTTTCCCCAGGGTACCGGATTTTTTTGTCCGCGCCATTGTGTGATCTCTACGATCACTTTATCATTGTTGTTTGGCTCTTCTTTGTCTGAATTTTCAATAAATACTTCAAAGTCTTTTTGGGTCCGGTCTATGAATACGGTTGAATAATTACCATAGTTTCTGAAGGTTCCGAGAAACTGATCATTAGCGCGGTCCAATACTTCTACGATCTTTCCTTCAAATCTTGAACCTTTCTTACCGAAAAACAATTCGATACGGACCTTATCGCCGTGCAAAGCCGTATGCATATATTTCCTGGAAATGTGAACATCGTGTTTTAATTCATCGATAATAATATAGGCAGAACCTGTTTTTGTCATATCTACCTTCCCTTCAAAAAACTTCTTTTTGGACTTGATACGTTCTTGCTTTTTGATAACAAATTGACCTGATTCGTTCATGATGAGAAAACCCTGTTTTACAAATCGATCCAGAGCAAGTTTGATATGCTCCTGAGGATTGTCAACCTTTAGTTTTTTGGTCACATCAATTAAGGTAAAGCTTTTACCTGCATGATCTTTAAATAGTTTTCTGATTTTATATTGCATTAAACCCTTTGGCAGGGTATTGTTTTTGTGGAATTTTGATTTTTTTTGTTTTGACATATTATGTTGTCTGTTTAATTTTCTTCGAAATGATGGATGATCTGGCCTGTCGGAGTTATTTCCAGGCTGAAAGCTTTACTCTTTTCCGGATCATAAAAATTGTCTGAATCCGCATCACCTCCCATGATATAGATTTCGAGATCCGGATCTATAGTTGCCACGATCTGTCTGATCTTTTTTCCGTCTGAGGTCGTGCTGGCAATTACGTGTTTTGTAATGGTTTTTCCTTTCAGGTCATACGTATGAATTACATACTCGTATTTTAGCAAACTGGCTTTCCAGTAAACGACGGCCCGATAGTTTTTATTTTTGGGTAATTTGAAACAGGGAACATATTCTTCAATCTCAAGGTCGCTGTCTATTTCTTCCTCCGGTAAAAAAAGGTGCTGTTCCAAAATGAATGACTGTATCAGATCCATTGGGATGGGTTTATTATATTTAGTGAACACCCCGGTATATTCTTCAGATAATGTGATGGGAAGTTCTATTTCTGGGAAAAAAGCATAAAATTGCTTCCAGAGATTTTTTTTCTTTTCTTCAGCCATTTGAATGGACTTTGATTTTTGTTAAATATACAACGAATTACAGAAATGACTATAAATAAAAAGAGCAATCAACATTGTTGATTGCTCCTTTTATTTTTTATCAAATCAGTAATTAGTTTACTGAATCTTTCAATGCTTTACCAGCTTTGAATTTTACTTGGTTTGAAGCTGCAATTTTAATTGTAGCTCCTGTTGCAGGGTTTCTACCTTCTCTTGCTTCTCTTTTTGAAATTGAAAAAGTTCCAAAACCAATGAATGATGCTTTGTCACCAGTCTTCAAAGTTCCTTCAATTGAGTCAAAAATAGTATTTACTGCTTCTGTAGCTTGTGCTTTAGTGATATCAGCTTTTGTAGATACAGCATTGATGAGATCTCCTTTGTTCATATTAATATTAATTTAAGTTAATTTAAATTCAATGTCGCAAAGATATTACAATTTTTAATTACACAAAATATTTTACGTAAAAAGCCGAAACACCAATACTGACAGGTGTTTCAAGGCACGAGTGTTTTTAATTATGTATTACATAATATAACTATATGTTATTTTTTATAATTAAACTTATTGCTTTGATTTTGATATAAATTTTATGCTGAAAATATGCAGGGCAAGAAATCAAAAATTTACCGCAATTTTGTGATTTATTTTTTTTTAATCTGGGAGCTCATATAACTTACAACCGCTGTTTTCCTTTAAAAATCGTAATATTGTAGTATTAAATTATTTATTGAAAAACTACAAAACAACTAATCATGAAAAAGATATTACTATCACTACTGTTTCTGGGGTTTAGTTCCTTGTATTTAATGGCTCAGGATGACATTATTCAGGTACAGATCGGGAACAATTATTCCAACCAGGTGTATTATACGCTTGAAAATGATGAAACAACCACCATTGGAAATAACACATGGGATATTGCTTTTGCAATTACCACTTCTCTGGAAGCCGGTATTCATGTAAATGAATCTGTTTCCATTTCATTTACAGGGGCAAGTCCTTCCACCTTGTTATATAAAGCTCCCGTTAACATTTTTGAAGAAATAGTTTATACCGATGAAATTGGCGATAGCTTATATAATGATGAATCAAGCTGGGGGTATGGAGGCGCTTTAAACATCCAGAAAGATCCGGCAAATTATGCAGATTTTGGCTGGGGATATTATAATCCTGCAAATCATGCATTGATAGGAGATCGTGTTTTTGTCATTAAATTAAGAGACGAATCCTATAGAAAATTTATAATTGAATCAATGATAAATGGCGTTTATACCTTGAAATATGCAGCTCTCGATGGTTCAAACGAACAAACAGTTTTGATTGATAAGGCTGAATATGAAAATCATCACCTTATCCTCTTCTCATTTTTGGATGGTGCCGTAATTGAAGGACCTTCAAGCTGGGACCTTGTATTTCAACGATATAGTGATCTAGATCCAAGTAATGTTGGAATAGACGTGGAATATACGGTTACCGGTATATTGACAGCTCCAGGCGTTCTTTCTGTTCAGGCTGATAATGTCAATCCGGATGATGTCAATTTCGAAAATTATCTGGATAGCCTTGATAGTCAGCTTGATATCATCGGTCAGGATTGGAAATTCTATTCATTCGATACAGGATGGAATATCATTGATGACAGAGTATTTTTTGTAAAAACAGCCGATAATAAATTGTGGCAGATATATATGTATGATTTTGAAGGTAGTTCAACGGGTACATACACATTTGCAAAATGGGATCTGGGTGAAGTTGCAGGCGTGAAAGATGCAAAAAGCAATTTTTCCAGTTTAACTGTCGTTCCGAATCCAGCTTCTTCAAACGCTGAGTTTTCTTTGGTACTTGAAAGCAAAAATAGCGGGCAAGCAAGAATTAGCGTGATTGATCTGGATGGAAGATTGGTTATGGAATATGAAAAACAGATTTCAACCGGTCTTAATGCAGTCAATATTTCTACTTCAGCTTTGGTAGCCGGTAATTATTTTCTTGCCATCAGTACACCGGATGAGAGAATTGTTAGAAAATTAGCTATTAAATAAATTCACTTGGGTATGAAAAATATCCTTACTGCAAAAGGAATAATGTTTGTATTATTCCTTTTGCTTTTTTCTTTTGCATCCGCACAAGAGGATCCAGACTCTACCGCCTGGTCAGTTGAAATGGACGATGTGGTGGTAACTGCTCAATTTGCCCCGACTCATAGCAAAAATGCCCTTCATAAAGTAAAGACCATTAGTTTTGAAACGATCCAAAACAGAGGGATCAATAATCTCGAGAAATTACTTGAGCATGAATTGAATATTCGCCTTTCTCAGGATATGATTTTGGGTAGCAGCATCAACCTGCAGGGAATGAGCGGACAGAATGTTAAAGTAATGATAGACGGGGTACCGGTCATCGGAAGAGTAGGGGATGATATTGACATCAGTCAGATATCTCTGTTCAACGTTGCCAGGATTGAGATCATTGAAGGTCCGATGTCCGTAAATTATGGAACGAATGCGCTGGGTGGGGTAATAAATATTATAACTAAAAAATCACAAATTAAAAGATTCGATCTGAATCTGAATACTTCCGTTCAATCCACTTCAGAAAAAAACCTGAACCTTTCAGCCGGATTCCGAATCCTGGACAATTTGTTATTTAGGCTTGAAGGTGATTTTTTTAGATTTAATGGATTTAATTCTCAGGATTCACTGGATCAAATTTTTGAGCGAACTTTTCAGTGGAACCCCAAAACAAAACAAAATTTGTCGGCTTTGCTGCGTTATAATTTTGGAGAAGATGGACAAATTGCATACAGGGGATCTTTATTTAATGAAAAAGTTGACAATGCCGGTTCCTTAAAAAGGCCTAAATTCAAACCCTATGCTTTTGATGAAATATATTTAACAAACCGAATGGATCATTCCCTTTTTGTCGAAACAAGCGTCGCAAAAAATTATTATTTGAAGACTACCCTGGCAAATAATTATTTCAAAAGACAAAAAAAGGTAAACAGAATTGATTTTGATGATGATTTGATAACGGCTTTGCCTGCAGAACAGGATACAAGTATTTTCAAATCCTGGATATTCAGACCGGTTATTGCTTCAAAATTTATTAATTCCTATTTCAATTTTCAATTGGGTTCTGAACTCAATTATGAAGAGGGAATTGGCAAAAAGATCAAGGATACTGATTTTGAAAAAGCAGGGTACAGTAATATTGGGGATTATGCAATTTTCACAAGTTTAAAATACCAGTCACCCGGGGGGCTAGATTTGCAACTTGGGATTCGGGCAGCGATAAATACTAAGTTTAAATCTCCGCTGGTACCCTCATTGAATATCAAATATAAGCTCCGGGATTTTATCATTTTGCGTGGTTCTTACGCAAGGGGATTCAGGGCACCTTCTTTGAAAGAACTCTACTTGTATTTTGTGGATAGCAACCATTATATTCTTGGTAATCCGGATCTGCAACCAGAGTTGTCAGATAATTTCCAGTTGTCAGCAGACTATGACATTTTAAAGCAACCGGTTGACCTCAGCCTCAGTCTGAATGCATTTTATAATGACATCCGGAATAAAATTGATCTTTATGATTTTGTGGAAGTGGACGGAAAATATGTGCCTGCTGCGGAATTAGGTAAAAGTACAACTGATTTCACTTATTTTAACCAGGATCGTTTCAAATCGATTGGATTCAACATCGGTCTTGAATTGAATTTTAATGGATTTAGTTCAAAATTTGGATTTGCTCCCATAGGCAGATATAATCAATTACCGGAGGGTGTAAAAGATGTTGACCCTTTTAGCTTTGTTCTTGAGTCAAACGCTGACCTTTCGTATAGCCTGCCTTCCATTGGCTTGTCCTTTCATTTTTATATAAAACACAACAACAAATTGATTCGTTATTATGTTGATGTTGATAATAATGGAGAATCATTTACAAATCAGACCGCATATGATGGATATTATCTGGCTGATTTTAACCTGGTTCAAAAGTTTTTAAACAACAGGATAAAGCTGAATCTGGGAATCAAAAACATTTTTGATGTAAAGAATATCAATTTCACAGACCTGAATTCACCCTCAGCAGGGGGTGTTTCTGAAGGCGCTTTTCCCATAGCTAAAGGGAGACAATTACACATTGGATTGATTTTTCATTTTAGTGCAAATTAAATTAAAAGGATGATAAGGATTTTAAAGAATTACTGGAAGGGTTTTAAGAGAAGATGGAATATAACCAATGATTGGCAGGTGGTCATAATACTAATTGTTTTTTCACTTACCGGAACCACTACGATGTATGTGCATCGTGAATTCAATAAGTTGATCGGATTGGGTGATGATGGACATATCTTGCTGAAAATAATAGTGTTTTTGGTATTGGTATTGCCTTTGTATAATACACTACTTATAATATATGGTAGCTTATTGGGTCAGTTCAAATTCTTCAAATTTTTCATCATAAAATTCTTCAGTAATATATTTAAGGTATTCAAAAGGAACAAAATCAAGAATTCAAAGTAAGCTCTTCCGTAATAAAATTCAATTAATACGTCAATGGGTTTTCTATTTTCCTTTCGATAATTTGAAGTAAAAGAACAGTTTAGTCAACAAGTTCTTTTCCCAAATTCACCGCTTCGTCCAAAAATTCTTCTTTGACGTTTTCAAGGTGAGCTGATTCTATAAGGACGATCACAGTTGATCCCATTTCAAACCAACCGATTTCCTTACCTAAGGCGATTTTCTGGTCAGTTTCAAAGGACTTAAGCCTTGCGTTTTTTAGATTAGATCTGAAAGCTGAATCAAAACTAAGTCTAATACTGCCTACATTCGTGGCACCAACAAATACAAAATGAAAAGTTCCAAATTCACTTGTTCCGGTCAGAACAACCCTTTCGTTTTTGGAGTATAAGTTATCAACAGTCTCCGCATTTTTTTTACTAACAGATAATAATTTTCCCGGTATGTGGGTAACCTTATTAATCTGCATGTCAAAAGGGGCATGTACCCTGTGATAATTGGCTGGAGAAAGGTATAAATTCACAAAACTTCCGGATACCATTTTTTCCTGACCGGTTAATTCTTGTTCTGAATAATTTTTCCCTTTAACCTGGAATATTTGACCATTTTGTATGGGACCGTAACTCAGCATTCTGCCGTCAACCGGGGCACAAATCCCTGTCCCCCATGTTCTGACACCCGTTTTTAATTGGCGGGTGAAGAATTCATTAAAGGTATTCGCTGTATTGATATCAAAATCATATTCACTCATATCAATTCGGAAAAATGAGATGTAAGCCATGATAAACAAGCGCAATAAAGGTTTATATAATCGAGCATTTGTCAGAACGCCAAACCAACGCGAGGATCGGTTCGTACTGATGATCCGATGAAACAAACCATAAATAAATATATCTTTCAAATTCATGAGAAAATACCAATTACCAGTTCTTCAATTTTAGAAATTCCCTTGATCTCAACCTTATAGCGATCCTGTTGAATACCTTTCAGGTTATTGGAAGAGATAAAGATTTGTTTAAAGCCCAGACGATCTGCTTCCCGGATCCTTAATTCAATGCTTTTTACAGATTTGATCTCTCCGGTCAAACTTATTTCACCAGCAAAACAAATATCTTTCGACATTGCTATATTTTGAAGAGAGGACACCAATGATGCGACAATTGCCAGATCAAGAGCCGGGTCTGATATCTTTAATCCACCTGCAATATTTAAAAATACATCCTTCTGACCAAAAAAGAAACCACTTCGTTTTTCCAATACAGCCAGGATCATATGAAGTCTCCTCAGATCAAATCCGGTGGCAGATCTTTGCGGCGTACCATAAACAGCTGTGCTAACCAGCGTCTGGATCTCGATCAGCATCGGACGTTGACCTTCCAGTGTTGCTGCTACAGCACTTCCTGAATGCATCTCATCGTGTTGAGATAACAAGAGTTCTGAAGGGTTGCTCACGGGACGCAAACCTTTTTCATTCATTTCATAAATGCCTAGTTCATCAGTAGACCCATATCTGTTTTTTATGGTTCGGAGGATCCTGTAATTATAGTTTCTGTCCCCTTCAAATTGTAAGACAACATCCACCATATGTTCCAATAATTTTGGTCCCGCTAAAGAGCCTTCTTTTGTAATATGGCCAATAATAAAAACGGGAATCTGACTTTCTTTTGAGAACCTTAAAATTTCACCGGCACATTCTCTTACTTGCGTAATGCTGCCAGGGGCCGATTCGACATGTGGGGATGACATTACCTGAATGGAATCAATGATCAGCAGATCGGGCTGTATGTCAGCTGCATGTTTCAGAATATTGTCCAGATTTGTTTCAGCAAGCATCAGAACATTTTGTTGATCTTCCGAAATCCGGTTGGCCCGCATCTTTATCTGTTCTTCACTTTCTTCTCCGGAAACATAGAGCACCAGCGTTTTTAATTCCAGCGCGCATTGTAACAATAAAGTCGATTTTCCGATTCCTGGTTGTCCTCCTATCAGTGTTAAAGAACCCGGAACGATCCCTCCGCCCAATGTTCTGTTGAGTTCTGCATCGCCGGTATTTATACGGAATACTTTCCCGAGTTTGATCTCCGTTAGTGGAACTGGTTTATTGACCTTTTTTCTGTTTTCTTCTTTTTTCCAGGAAGACTTCTTTCCCGCTTTGCTATTTTCAGGGTAAATGGTCTCTTCTACCATGGTATTCCACTCCTGGCAATTGTTGCACTTACCTTCCCATTTGGAACTGGTATGTCCACAACTCGTACAAGCAAATATATTTCTGGGTTTAGCCAATCCTTTACGCTTTTTGGTTAATAATAAATTTTTTACCGACAAAAATATTCCCGGTGACCGCAATGCTTAGAAGGAGCTTTCTCTTTCCTGAAAATGATCGAATGTTAAATATCAATTTTATTCTTGAATTTCTACAAATCCTTCTTAGTTTTCTAAGTCAAAGATATTTTTTTTCCGGAAGTAAAACAATGCAAGTAAATTAATGGCAAACAGTATTACAGCTCCAAATTGATGCAATACGCCAAGTGTAATCGGTACTGAGAACAATATGGTATAGATCCCTAGAATGATCTGGATGAGCACCATGAAATTCAAAACACGAATAATTCGTCTTTGCTGAACGTTAATGTTTTTTGATTTGGCTTCTGTTTTAAATAAGAGGATCCCCGCTATAATGATTATAAAAAGCGGTATCCATCGATGCATAAACTGGACCAACATTGGATTTTCAATCAGTCCTAACATTCCCTCTTCCATGAAGGCGTAATGTAAACTCACCGGGAACCATGAATCGCCCATTTTGGGAAAGCTTGGAAACATGTAACCTGCTTTTAGTCCAGCCATGAATGCGCCGTACACGATCTGAATAATAATAAAGATCATGGAAGTTCGCAATAACTTTCTGATCTGAACATTAGAGTCAGCATTTGTTTTTGTGTCTGCAAATCTGAGTTGCAATGCCACCCAAATGATATATCCGAAAAGGGTGAGCGCAGCCATAAGGTGACTGGCAAGCCTGTAATGATTGACGTGCGGCTTATCTACGAGTCCGCTACTGACCATGAACCAACCCAGAAACCCCTGGAATCCGCCAAGCAGGAATATGATAATGAGGTGCTTCATCAAGCTCTTGTTTTTTAATTTTTTGGTAAAAAGAAAAAACAAGAATGGAAAAATAAATACCAGACCGATGATCCGGGCAAAAGCACGATGTATATATTCCCACCAGAAAATACTTTTAAAATCCTCCAGGTCAAAATTTCTGTTTTTTAATTGAAATTCAGGTGAAGTTTTATAATTGTTAAATTCTGTCTGCCAGTCTTCCACATTCAAGGGAGGTATTATTCCGCTGATCGGTTCCCAGGTTACCATTGAAAGTCCGGAATTGGTGAGTCGTGTGATTCCTCCGGTGATGACAATTGCAGCGACTAAGAAAGCACCAATAAATAACCAGGTTGAGATCGCCTTATTAGCTTTGTTTGTCATGTGATTTTATTTTTCTTTTAAATAATAGGTTTTGAAGAGCTGTGCAGATAAGCCTTAGGTGAAAATTAAATGAAATCATCCAAATCATACCTTTGATCAACTCGGATAGAAATAGCTTTTAAAGAAACGAATTCATTGTAAGCTGGATCAGCCTTTTAATAAAAACTGAATGCCTTCGATCATTTGGGCGACTTCATTTGCATCGGTGCCTTCATAAATACCCCGGATATGCCGGTTTTGATCCACCAAAATAAATTTGGCTGAATGAATGTATCCCCCGGGAGCGGCATCGTGTTTGCCCATACTCAGGTAATAACCTTTCATTCCCAAATTATAAATATAATCCATTTCCCCTGTCAGGAAATGCCAGTTTTGATGCTCCACCTCATTTTTAATGGCAAATTGCTTTAATTTTTCAGGGGTATCTCTTTTAGGATCTATGGTGTGAGCAATAATCTCAAAACCCTGATCTGCACCCACCATTTTATAAACCCTTTTCATCGCGCTTGTCATGATCGGGCAGGTTGCCGGGCAGGAAGTAAAGAAAAAATAGGCCACATAAACCTTGTTTTTAACTTGCCCTTCTGTCAAAAGTACACTATCCTGATCAATCAGTTCGAATGGGGGGATCTGGTAATATTGTGTGTCAACAAGGGTATTTCCCTCCACAACTTGCTCAGAAGTCTCGTGAACACCCAAATAGGGGAGGCTCGAAATCTCCGGAGAACAGGAAGCGGCCAGTAAGATTATAAATAAGAATAGAAGGGGGTAAACAGAAAGTGCGTGTGCCTTTCGGGTAAAATTTGATTCAATTGTTTTCATTATCATAATGCTTATACTTTCGTCCCAGCCAAACGCCTAAAAATGCGAAAAAACTGATAGGTAACAAAATTAGCAAAAAGGTGATAAATGTGTATGCTTTGGCCTGTTCTTCTGAATAATCTGCCCCACAAACACTACATGCTTCAGCTAAGTTGTAACAAGCTGACAGTAAAATGATAAGAAAAGGAAAGATTATTTTTTTAAACATACAACTAATAGTCAAGTAAAATGTATAATCAGCGTTCTGCGGAGATCATAGCAATTGTTATGATCTCCGCAAATGCGTTAATATAGATAAACCAGATAATACAATATTGGCCATATTAAAATGACGAAGTACCAGAAAATACTGATTGCATTTATGGTTCTCAGCCCTTTTTCATGGCTTTTGGTTCTGATTAGTGTTACCAATAAGTATAAAAGAAATACAATTCCCAATAGTACATGAATACCATGCATACCTATTATTGAATAGAAGAATGCACCATAAATAGAAGAAGTGGTCGTAAGGCCAAATCCCAAAAGCTTGATCCATTCGTATCCCTGAATGCCAAAAAACGTCAGCCCGGCTGCGATACTAAGTATCAGCCAGATCATATAATTTTTTGATTTTTTCGCGTATCCCAGGGTTAGGAAGATAAAGAAAACACCACTGAGTCCGAGGATGACGGTATTAACAGCTGTGATCTCAACCGGTAATCTTGGTTGATCATGAGGGGGCCAAATAGGCATTCCGGCACGATTGACAAGATAGGCACTGATCAGTCCTGCAAAGAACATGATCTCAGTAATAACTAAAAATACCATTCCCAAAACCCCATTAGAAACGGGTTTTGCCTGATTTGGATTTGTTAACTCAATTGTGTTCATAATTCTTTTTTTTAATTAGGCATTGCAACATCCCGCTCTACAAAAGTAATATCCGGAATCACACCGAAGAAAAATGCTAATAGTACAAAGATGACCAGGCCTACTGATATATACAGTAAAATGGGCTCCCACTTAAGATGCATAAATTTACCTACGACCATCACTGCTTTGATAAGCGCCGTTCCAAATATAACAATCAACATAAGCATTTGATTAGGAATAAATGCTGCAAGCAGACTAACAATGAACAATCCCATCAGATACAGGTAGATCCTGAAATAATTTGGATGCCCGTGATAATCCTGTTCTGCCGGGTAAGCGACTTCGTGTTCTAAACCTTTTGGAATATGATTACTCATGATTTATTCAATTTTAATGTGCGATATATAATAAGGGGAAAAGGAAGATCCATATGATATCCACCATGTGCCAGTACATTCCAGCCATTTCAACACGGTGCATGTTTTGTTTTTTATTCACCTGATGGATCACAGTTAAAAATATAATTGCTCCCGCAATAACATGTAATCCGTGGATACCCGTCATTAAATAATAAAAACCCCAGTAAGTTGATCCGATCATGTTTCCCTGAGCGACCTGTTCTGCACCTGAAATAGTGAACCCGTGATGGATCTCATTGCTATACTCAAATCCTTTGATTACAAGGAAAGCCACAGCACAGGCTATGGTCAGGTAAATCCAGAATTTTGTGTTTTTATAATCTCTTTTGACAGCCGATTCATGCGCCTTTACCGCAAAAAAGCTACTGGTCAACAGAACAACTGTATTCACACCTCCCAATAAAGTATTGGTATGCGCAGCCATCTCCGCCCATTCAGGATATCTGAATCTATACATCAGATATACGGCAATCAGTCCGCCAAAAATAACGAATTCACCAACGATCAGCATCCACATCCCAAGTCTTCCCTGGGGAATTTGCCTCGAATCAACCTTGTTTGTTTGCATACTCGTATCCATAACTTTCTAATTTTTTATTTCTAAATTTTGTGGACAATAATCCTCCTCCATTTCTGGTCTGCTGTATTCATAAGGACCATTGTGAACAATGGGGTATTCCTTAAAATTACCATGTCCCGGAGGCGATGTAGTTTGCCATTCCAGTGTGTTTGATTGCCAAGGGTTATTTCCGGCATCTTTTTTCTTACGCATGGTCATAATGAAATTATATAGGAAGATCAACTGCGACAGGATCAAAATGATCGCTGAGATCGTTGCCAGTTTCCTCAAACTTGGATATGGCTCTTGCAAAAGATGCTCGAACATAGAATAGTTCGCAATTCTTCTGTGCTGACCAGCAAGTCCCAAAATAAATAAAGGAAAAGCAAAAGTGTTGAAAAACACAAAGGTCAACCAGAAATGGATCTTACCCAGGGTTTTATTGAACATCCTCCCGGTAAACTTAGGACCCCAAAAATAAATGGCTGCAAAAGTTCCGAATATTACGATCGGAAATACAGTATAATGGAAATGCGCTACCACAAAATAAGTATCGTGTGCATAGATATCAAAAACGGAAGCGCCCAGGTACAATCCAGTTAATCCTCCGATTAAAAATACACCCATCATTCCAAGTGCCCACATCATCGGAACGGACATTTTAATATTTCCTCCCCATAATGTGGCAATGTATGAGAGGAAAAGTCCGGCAAATGGGACAGAAATGATCATGGTTCCAATACTAAAGAAGGTAGCCATCTTAGGATCAATCCCTGCAATGAACTGGTGATGCGCCCAAACTACTACTGATAAAATAGCTGCAAAAAGCGTTATATAGATCACGAATTTATAACCGAAGAAAGTTTTTCTGGAAAAAACCGGTATGATCTCTCCAACGATCCCCAGGGTTGGTAATAAAATTACATAAACCTCAGGGTGTCCGAAAAACCAGAAAAGATGCTGAAACAAAATTGGATCTCCACCACGGTAAGCATCATAAAAACCAGTTCCAACTGTTCTGTCCAGAAATAACATAAAGGCACCCGCAATTAGGGGCCCGACAGAAAACATAAAACTTAGGGTAGCTATGTTAATAAACCAAACAACGATGGGCATTTTCCAAGGGTTCATTCCTTTAGCCCTTTTGTTAATGGTTGTTACCAGGAAGTTAATCCCTCCCATCAATATGGAAACAAATTCCAGAGCGACGGCTATTAAAAGGAATGTACCTCCTGTAAAGAAATTACTCCAGAATCCCTGATTAGGATTGTTATATCCAAAATCCGATACGGATAAAGGCGGATACATAGTCCAACCTCCACCAAAAGCACCACCAGGTAAAAAGAATCCTGCCAGTAAAAAGATCGTACTAATTAGAAATACATAAAAAGACAACATATTCAATACAGGGAATGCCATATCGTCTGTGCCCAGCATAACCGGAATAAGAAAGTTTCCGACTGCTGCCACTAATATGGGCATCGCAACCCAAAAGAACATGATGATTCCGTGATTGGTTACGAATGAATTGTATTCATTTTGAGCCAATTTACCAAATAAAGGAATCGATTCTCCCGGAAACGCCAGGTTCATCCTGAAAACATATGCCAGGTATCCCCCAATCAAAGCCATTATCATCCCTGTAAATAGATACTGGGCGCCAATTGTCTTGTGATCTGTAGAGAACACATATTTTCTCCAAAAGCTTAGTTCATGTGTGCCACTCATAAAAGTATATTTTAAGTTGATTATTTGTAAATTTCGTCCAAGTATGCGAGGAAGTCCTTATTGGAATCCACAGTCAAAGTACCTTTCATGTTAGCATGTGCCAATCCGCAGATCTCAGCACAAACTATATCATATTCACCTGTTTTTGTAGCTTCAAACCATCTGGTAATGGTCCTCCCCGGTAAAGCATCCTGCTTTAACCTGATATTTGGTATAAAAACACTATGAAGCACATCCAAAGCCTTAATGTCAATGTGCACAACGCCGTTTACCGGAACGTGTAACTCATTGGTACGCATTACGTCATCTCCGGTATATAGTATTCCATCTTTTCCAGGATAGGTAATGGTCCAACTCCATTGTCGGCCGGTTATGGCAACTTTAAAGTCTTCTTCCGGAAGCGTTTCTTCAATACTGTGCCAGGCATCCTTTTCAACAAACAAAATGATGATGTCACTTAATCCGATCAGAAACATGGCAATGAGAATCCACTTTAATTGTTTCCAGGTAGTCCCTTTGACATATTTTGCTTTTTGTCCTTCCTTATATCTGTTTTTAATTAAAGGATAGATAAAAACAACGAGCGTTATGATAAATGCCAGACCTACAGGAACCGTGATAAAATAAAACAAATTGTCTATTTCATGCCCGTACGTACTGATATTTTCGGGAAATAGTTTCATTGGTATCTTTTTTAGTTGTTTTAAATTTTATAATACTCAGAACTTTCTGACGTGCATCAGAAATTCACCCATTTTGATATTATCAGAATGATCTGGACCAGCGGTAAATAATAAAATGATCCAAACATCAATTTTCTTGCTGCTTTCAATTCAATGGTCTTAAATAAATTATAAGCCTGATGCAAAAAGTGTAAACTCAGCAACACGATCAGAAGACCGGAAATAAGATTGATTTCCATGAAAAAAAGCATTAAAACACTAAGTAAAACCAAACTGGCTGTTACTAAAAGAGTGACGAGGGCACTTGATTTACTTCTACCCGTTTTGGTTGGCAACATTTGAATGCCAGCCTTTTTATAATCATCATCCAGATTCCAGGCGATTGCCCAGAAATGTGGAAATTGCCAGATGAATTGAATAACAAAGATTAAAATCCCCAACTCATCCAGGCCGCCCATCGCAGCTGTATATCCAATAATTGGAGGTGCCGCGCCCGGGAAAGCACCGATCAAAACTGATATCCGGCTTTTTCTTTTTAAGGGTGTGTATATAAATGCGTAGGTGACAAATGAGGCAAAAGCAATGATCGCACTGATTGAATTTGTGAACCATGCCAGAAGACTTACACCCAATATGCCGAAAATAATTGACAAGGCAGTTGCTAAGCCAGGGTGAATCCTGCCTGTAACGATCGGACGGTTCATGGTTCGACTCATTAATTTGTCTGTGTCCCGCTCAATCACCTGATTGGCAATGTTTGCGCCAGCAGTAATAAAAAAGCCTGCAGCCAGAACCAAGGCAAATTCAGCCCAGTGAAAAGTTCCCTTAGTGCCGAGGACAAATCCTATGCCTGCAGAAAACACCACCGTCATTGTCAGCCTGTGCTTTATTAATAATAAAAAATCCTTTAGACTAAAGGATATAAGATTTCCAGTATAAGTTGTGCTTGTTTGCAGTTCCATTAATTATCTCTTCGATAGTTAGTAAATAAATACTATGTAAGCCTTTTAAAAATTAGATATAATTCGAAATAGAATTATTTGGAAAATTGCAGGAATAAAATATAAAATTTGACTTATTATTATTTTTAACCTGTCTAAATAGCGCCCAATATAGGATATTAATAAATGAAAAAAAATTTTTGTTTCTGAAAATTGATATTTATGACAAAAATATCCAAAAAAATATACGCATCAGTATATAAAACAAGTGTTTATGTGATGTTCGGAATTAAATTTCGTTAATTTTATAAAACAATTTTCAGGCGATTTGAGACTCGCTGATTTTTGGCTTAAATACGGTCTAATAATAAGGTTCGATCATCAAGAAAACAAGGATGCCTGAGATCAATACGTATGCCCAGATAAAAAACGTGTATCTGGCTATTTTCTTATGTTTGGTAAAAGCCTCCATTTTTGCATATAATAGGCTGATCAGAACCAGCGGGACTATGATCGTAGACAATAAAATATGACTAATGAGTAGCGTGAAATAAAAATACCTGATCACCCCTTCTCCACCAAATTTTGCCTCTTCGGAACTCGCATGATACAGAAGGTAAAAGAGCAGGAAAAGAACGGATAGGATCAATGCAGTTGTCATCATCCTTTCATGCATTTTCCGGTTTTTATTTTTTATAAAATACAAGGCCAGAAAAATACAAACCAGGGTAAGACTATTGATCACAGCATTTACATATGGAAGAAATGCCATCTCATAATCAATCTTGATCTGAAATAAAGCAACGACGATCAAAGGAATTCCAATCGAAATGATCCAGATTACTTTCTTAATGTTTTTTTGATTTACAAGAAAAAATGATTTTTGTTCTTCCATTTTATTCGATTTTTATCTTTTCTCCAATGACGCGCTGGTAGAAAAAGTGCAATTCATACATCTGTTCTGCACCAATTTTCTGACCAAATTGTGCAATAAGATAAAGACTTAGTGCCAAAAGTGCAAATATTAATAATAGCCAGGATTCCGGAGCTGCTTTGTCCAATGTCCATTTGCTAAGGACCCACATACTCGTAAAAGTAAAAAGAATTCCTAAAATTACATAACCGTAAGTGAAAAGAGCCCATGTATTTGGATTGGGACCATAAAATCCTCGTATCAATGTTTTTTCATCTTCCTCCTCAATGGAAAGGTCGAGTTGGGGTGACCAGAAATGTCTTTCCCCTTTAGGAATCCTCATCTGGATATGACCGGATATTATTCTCAGATCACATTTAATATTTTCAAGATCCAATTCATTTTTAACCAATTGCTCTATCTCAGCCAGGGTGCTGTAAGTAATATGTTGAAATCGGGGTCGTAATCTAAAACTTGACATAGTGGTGTATGTTTTTGAATTGTGACGGTCAATATAATGATTTTTACTAATAATGATCTCTGCATAAAATCAACATTTGATATTTGAATAACTATGTAGTAACTTTACTAAGTACTATTTATTTCTCACATATATTTAATATTCAAATAATTATGAAAATACATCTATCTTTTTCTATCTTAATTATTTTTCTGTTTTCTACTTTAAACCCAATTAAATCACAATCATTTTTTGGGATACCCAATAGGATTAATGGATTAACAATCGCCGGTCCAGAGTCCATTACACTTGCAGATCTAGATGGAGATGGTGACTTCGATGTTCTGGTGGGTGGGTATGATTCAATTGTTTGGATGGAGAACCTCAATAATATGGGTTCTTTTAGTCTTCCTAAAGTGCTGGATAATAACGCAAATAGTGTTAAAACAGCTATCGCTGTAGATCTGGATGGTGATGGAGATCTGGATATTGCATATGGTTCATGGGGTAACGATGAGATTTCATGGATAGAAAATTTGGATGGGAATGGTAATTTTAGCACGGTTAGAAATCTTATTGATAGTTATGCCTCAGGTATTTGGCGACTTAGATCAGCCGATTTTGATAATGACGGGGATGCTGATATAATAAGCACATTAAGGGATGTGGGCGCTATTGTTTGGTATGAAAATTTGGATGGAAATGGATATTTTGATGAGAAAAAATATATTGACAATAATATGTCTAACCCTAGGGATGCATACCCTGTAGATCTGGATGGGGATGGAGATTTGGACATTGCAAGCTGCGACTGGTTTAAAGGCGAGATAAGCTGGTACGAGAACCTGGATGGAATGGGTACGGTATCTCCTCCAAAAGTAATCACCACCCTGGCAAACAGAATTACAAAACTTGAATGTGCAGATTTCAATAATGATGGCAATATAGATATAGTTGGAAATACCGATCAGGAACTCTTTTGGCTGGATAATAAAGGAAATGGTTCCTGGGATAAAAAGCTGATAAATGAAAATATTATTACGTCTGATTATTCTGCCGTAAATTTTGACGGGGATGATGATTTGGATTTGTTGACTGTTTCCGGATACAATGGTGATATAACCTGGTATCAAAATGATGGCATAGGAAATTGGAGTGAAATAAAAACTTTGGCAGAATCCAACGGGAATGATGGATACAGCATTGTATCAGCGGGGGATATAGATGGAGATGACGATCTAGATATCATCAGTGCGGGTTGGGCAGGAAGTGATGTTGCCTGGTATGAAAATTTAGATGGCAGTGGAAATATGGGCCCCATAAATGTAATTACAAAACCAGACGCGGCTGCGCCCTTCGAAATGGAATTGAAAGACCTGAATGGAGATGGAGACAAAGAATTGGTTGTAATATCTCAATCTGATGGCAATATCACAGTCTATGATAATCAATTCTACCGGGATGGCAATTATAGCGATGCCATTAATGTGGCAGAACAAATTGCCTCACCTTCTTCTTTACATATCAATGATCTGGATGGAGACAATGCTCCCGATATTTTGATCTCAACTTTATCAGGTAAACTACTATGGTATAAAAACAATGGAGAAAACAATTTTTCACAACAAAATTTAATAAGCAATTGGCTCGATGGCACGAAACATATTTATTCAGCTGATCTGGATAACGATAACGATTATGATGTGTTGGCAGTGACAAAATGGGACAATAATTTAGCCTGGTTTGAAAATAATGGCTCTGGTGGATTTGAAAGCATCTATGTTATTGATATACTAGAGGGTGGAGACGACATCTTTACAACAGACATTGATGGTGATGGAGATCAGGATATTCTTATCGCCTCAACAGATGCTGATAAAATCTCCTTAATAAAAAATAAAGGTGATAAAACATTCAATGATCAAATCTATTTGGATCAGACATTAAATGGTCCAAGAAAAGTAATTACGGGGGACTTGGATGGTGATGGAGATCAGGATGTAGTCACTTGTTGCTATAATGAAATTCGCTGGTATGAAAACTTGGACGGAATGGGTAATTTTTCAGAATTTCAGTGGATTAGTTCCGAAGTGGATTATCTGGGTTGGGTCAGTGATATCAGTTTGGCTGATGCAGATAATGACGGAGACCTTGATGTATTTGCTGCACTTGAGGACAAGGGGAAACTGATTTGGTATCAAAATGAGGATGATTCCAATGATTTTACACGCGACTATTCAGTGGATATTTTTAAAGGACTAAAGGACCCTCAGGCCATAAGAAATGATGATGTAGATATGGATGGCAGAATGGATGTTATCTCTGCTTCTGATCGTGACAATAAGATACAATGGTATAAGAATTTAACATGGCCTGAATTTACGCAACAACCTAGTGATCAGTCATTTTGTGAAAGCGGAGTTGCAATATTTAAAGCAAATATAGATAATGCAACGTCTTTCCAATGGCAAATGGCGCCAGCATATTCCAATTGGTTTGAAGATATCCCCTGGATAAATCAAGACCCGGTATTCTCTGGTATCGACGAACCTGAACTAACTGTGAACATCCAAAATAGGGATCTTGATCAGGTAAAATTGCGTTGTATCGTGGTTTATGAGGGCTTTGAATTTACTTCCGATGAAGCAATAATATCAGTTGATCTATTAATAGAAGCCAATGCCGGGGAGGACCAGGAAATTTGCACTGATATGACCTATTTGTATGGTAGTTGGCCTGGAAATGGTGATGGACTTTGGACTTTAATAGAGGGCAATGTCGAATTTCAGGACCCCGCCTTGGATAACCAACAAATTACAAATGTAAATTCAGGGACCAACGTGTTGAAATGGACCATCAATAACGGAGAATGCATCAGCGAAGATCTGGTGGAGATATATAAATATGACTCCGTATTTGTTGCCGTTGAAAATGATACTTTTATGGTTTATAATCTTGACGATCAGGTCAACCTTAGCCTCCTTATAACGGGAGATGTTCTGAGTTATCAATGGTACAAAGATGGAATAACCTTAAATGATGATGAAAGATTTATCGGAACTAATACAGCTACACTAAGTATTCTTGGTTTTTTGAGTAATGAATCAGATACAGGCAATTATTACTGTATTGTGGAAGGCAAATGTAATACGGTCTATAGTCAGAATATTTGGTTGGAGATTTTATTGGTTAATACAGACAATTTATATATCAATAGTTTGAAGATATATCCCAATCCGGCACAAAATTCTATTACAATTCAGTGTTTTGAAAAAATAAGCAATTTCGAGATAATGGATATAAATGCAAAATCTTTTCTTACTGGATTTCCTCAAACAACTATGTATACAATTGATTTGTCGACGATACCTTCCGGAACTTATTTGATTAAGATTCAATCAGAGAAAGAGATTTTTTATCGTAGATTCAAAGTAGTATCAGGACAATAAAAGTGTTATCAATCTTCCTGATAAAACATCAATAATTTCATCATCTCATTTGCTGAAATTATTGCCTTTCTTGCAATAAAATCCCTCGGTGTTTCATCACCGATCTCATAGGTTATGCTTTCTGCCTTAAATTGTGTATAAAACCAGACCTTTGAATAAGCCTGTGTGATTCCGGAAGCCTCTTCAACCGGAGTGTATTCCGGCATGGATTGATCAATACTGTAAATCCAGTAGTCACTGAAGTTTGGTATTTCTGATACTAAAGAATCCGCATAAGTATAAAAAATATCTTCCTGTGTGGAGTGGAAATCAAGGCCGAGCAAGACATCATTGTCATTCTTTTTAGCCTCCCGAACGATAAAGTCAACGGTTTGATGAATCTCATCCTGCACATAAATGCCCCAATCCCGGTTGGTGTCAACCCCGTGAGCATTATGCCGCCAGTGTCCCATATCAACTCCGTCCGGATTGAGTAAGGGGCATACCAGGATCCTGTATTTTTTTCTGAATGCATCGGCTAGGATGTTGGTATCCAGAATCGCTTCAACAAAATGCTCCATTGCCAGATAACCGCTGATCTCAGGCGGATGTTGCCGGCTTAATAAAACAACCATGGGTTTATCTCCCTTTTCATTTTCGTAAATGTCCACATATCTCATAGGCCTCCCTAAAACACTTTTTCCATATTCCCCGGAAGACACATTGGGTCGCAAACCCAGAGAATCACACCAACTATATACGTCGGATGAAGTTATAAGCTCTTGAGCAGAAACGTAAACAGGTCGTTCATCTAAAAGTAGAGGGAATTGAACATCCTGGCTGTCAATTCGTGTGATCAGCAAAGTGTCAATCGGTGTCCAGTGTATCCTGTCGTAACTAATTTTGGGTATGTAACGATGTTTTGCATGGGTATAATCCAAAATTAAATTGATTTGCCTTTTCTTCTCTGCCCACAATTTAAAAGCGAACCAGGGACTTTCATTGATTGGCGTATTTTCAGGCAAAATTACCGCGCTGAAAGTTTTTGCATCAACCTGCTTAAAATCATTCAGCCTCGCCCCTTCAAATTGATTGTCTGCATAAACCCCGTCTATTTGGTATTCTTTTTTAATCTGTACTTCAATTTCCTTATCACTGGTATCCACCGGAACCGGATATAAAAATGTTCTTGCATCATATGAGCCACAAGAATGAAGCAAAATCATTAGACTCAATATTCCCAAAATCTGTATCCTGTGCATTTACTTTGATTAAGTGATTTTTTTTATTTTCTATACGCTAATTAAAGGTAAATTATATAAAATTTAGAATGTAATGATTGCAACTTGTAGAATTATGGAATTTTAATGGATTCAGAATATTTTTTTAATGCCATCAGTGGAAAATAATAAGGATATAGCTCATATCGCTGATACATGGGAGGCGCCGCAACTGCCTGGTATTCCAACTCTAGCGGATAACCATTTTTCGCAATCCTGTTGCAAATAAAATTTATCCCTTTGGCTACTTCGGCTGAACCGGTTTCTCCCGCACTGATCAATCCCAGGATTGCCCAGGCGGTTTGTGTTAATGTTGACGGCCCCTTTCCTTTATGTTTTTCATCATAATAAGCCTCTGGCAATTCACCAAAACCGCCGTCATTATTCTGTAGGCTCAAGATAAATCTAACCGAATTTCGAACGTATTCACTGGTCATGTCTTCGCCGATGGATTTTAGCGCTTCTAGAACCCCGCCCGTCCCATAAATATAACAAAGACCCCATCTTCCAAACCAGGATCCGTCAGCGCATTGTTGACCTTGTAACCATTTTTTGGCTTTCAGGATCTCAGCAGACTCATTCTTATATCCAAAAACGGACAATGTCATCATTGCGTGAGCAGTCAGATCCGGGGTGCCCCGATCCAAAACCAATCCCCGGCCATTTCCAATATTATATTTTCTCAGATTCAAATACCATTCGATGATATTATGATTATTATTCCTGTCAAACGCAGCCCAGGAACCATCCGAATTTTGCATGGATAACAGCCAGTTTAAGCCCGTTTTCACAGAATTTTCCCGCGCCGGATTCATAGATCCTTTTTTTAGGGCTTGCAATACAATTGAAGTAGTATCAATGTCCGGATATAATTCATTTTGCTCTTCAAAACCCCAGCCGCCCGGCATGTTTTTGTTTTGATTCGCCCAATCACCTGGTTTCAGCGTTTGTTTTGAAAGCAAATAATTCATCGCATCATTGATCGGTTGTATGGCACTTGGTTTGGCAGTATCTTCCAGGGCCAAAATTGAAAATGCGGTATCCCAGACAGGACCAAGAAAGGCTTGCTGACGAAGGGTATCTTTTTCTATATCATGGAGGGATAGAATAAAAGCAAAAGCCTTTTTCATTTCTTCGCTTTCCATGGAATATCCAAGATTGTATAAGGCTAACATGGACATCATAGTTGAATGAAATACGCCATACCAGGAGCCATTCTTTTCCTGATGATCAAGCAGCCAGTTACGCGCCATTTTCAGCCCCAGTTTTCTAAGGGGTGGAATGTAGGGTTTTATCCAAAACTTGTAATTTTTGTACTTTTCATGATGCCAGACCACAGAGAGGGGAACCAGCCATGATCGAACCCAGGAAGCCATGTCATAAACAGAAAACCCAGCAAGGACAGGCACAACATTTAATTCAGGTCTCATTTCAGGTAATCCGGTAACAGAGAATTTACCAAACAGAAAATTATAGAACTTGGGGAGTAACATTGCTTTTTTTAATCCACCATGTAAAGAAATGTATTGGGTTAAGCCTAACATGTGAGCAGAATCAGTTGCTTCACCGTGAATTTCCATTGCAAGCTGACAAATACAACTGATGGATAATTCCGATGGGCCATTATAATAGGCAGGGAAGCCCCCATCCTGATTTTGCCTGGATCTAATCTCAGCCAAGGCTGGCTGGATCAATTGTTCATCCGTGTTTCCGATGTATTTACAAAGTATTAAAAATTCCGCGGTTACAGAGGCATTCATCCATTGCTTTCCCTCCCAGCATTGCCTGGCTGGATCATATTGGTCCAACAATTGATCTGAAAGTTTTTGGATTGTATTTTGTATGGCTTGATTATTTTCTCTTTTCAATTCGAGGGTAATTTTTCTTAGAGTTTCAATTTTTAAAAATATCAAATTATTATTACTTCCCGGATCATCTGAGTTAGATTTTTACCACTTAATCGTTCGCGATCTGCCTTAATTGTATTTCAAACTCAATGCAAATTGACATTTTTATTATTTGGACCTACCTTATTGGCTCTAATGGTTTACATCCAGTGTCTAATATCTGTTTCAATTCGAAATGCTATATAATCAACCAGCTGATTAGCTGTATTTAATGGAAGGTACGGAAGTGATAGTCTGCCGGATGCAGTGTAAATTATTACATCAGCAAGGTCATTTCTTCGTTGATAAATACTTTGGCTGATGCTGATATTCTGGATTTTATAAATCCGTAAACTTTTATAATAATTGCCAAATAAACCATGCCTGACATACAAAATATGCTCATTAAGGGAGATTTTCCACTTTTTAAAAGCAACCAGATTTGCAAAGTATATCAATGGCAACCAAATTATGGTAGCAATGGCAAAACCGGGTCCTAATAGAAAATAACTGCCAGAAAATAAAAATACAAAGGGTATCAAACCCAAATAAAGCATTCTTCTGGCAATAAATTTTTTACTGATTCCGAATTCTGTCAAATTCTCCCATTCATAGCTTTTAAAATAGTAGTTTTTTAACTGGCTTAGATTTTCAGCATTACAGCCGGGAATCACGATGGATTTTTTATTCTGTACCTGAACACTGGATGCCTGTTTGAGATAGACATCAAACATATTCATCATTCTTTTTAATGGATTATCAGCCCAGGATACGATCTGAATTTTATGATCTTTGGCGGAAACCTGTCTTCTGTTCAAAAGTCCGGAAATAACCTTGAAGCCATCTTTTGACCTGATCAGTCGGAAATCGTAATAACGAAGAATAGTTCTGGAAAGTGAAATGATCAAACTGATCATAACAGCCAAAAGAGCAAGTACAATAAATGCGATTTTTCCATATTCTACCGCATCTCTGTTTAACTCATCCATCATCTGATCTGGTGAAAAGCCAATTTCTCTCAATTGATCAAAAGACCAGGAGAAGAAAATAACGATCAGGAAAAATGATCTGAAATGATTTTGTCCCAGTCCAACTTTGATCAGCTCATTGAGGGAAAGTTTCATGACTGTTACCTCTGCCGGCTGGTCTGATTCAATTGACATCTCGCTGTTTCGCCCTTCAGGATCAAGTTGGGTTTTTGATTTTTCAGTTAAAATAAGGTCCCTTAAAGAGGCTGCAACTTCCTGATCAAGTGCTGCAAATGAGAATTCGCTTCCCTTTGATCCTGCCGTATCAATTTCCAGTTTTACAACATTGAAAAACTGATGAAAAAGGCTCTGTTCAAAATTGATCGTTTGAATTCTTTCAAAAGGAATATTCATTTTTGATTTCTGAAAAACGCCCTTTTCTACGATGAGTTCATCATCCTTTATGTAGAAATAGTATTTAAAAAATGAAATAATAGAGAAGATCAATATCAAAACGGACACGCCTATAACAACATAAATTAGTGTGCTTTTAAACGATTCTTTTCCAAACACAAATGCGAGTAAAATGGGCCATACCTGCCTTACAATTGTTTTGAACAAACGGTAGATAAAAAACAAGATCGCGCTGTAGGATTGTCTCCTGGGAATACTAAAATCCAATGGATTATTCTTCTTCATCCATCGCTGTTTTATTTATGATCAATTCTTTAACTTTTTGTGCCATCTCAGGGTTCAGTCCTGGGATATTCAGGTCACTTTGACTGCCTCCGGCTGTATAGATCTTCAAACTCGCCAGGCCAAAACTCCTGTCGATCGGACCGGTTTTTATTTCAACATGCTGTACCCGGTTGAATGGAATGATGGTTGTGGTTCTGAAGATCAAACCACTTTTATATAGGATGTCATGTTGACGAATCCCAAAGGATTTTACTTTGAATGCGCTTTTCGTAAAGAGGATGAATACGATGAAAAAGAGCAGCGCTAATAGAAAAGGCAGGAAAAAATAAATGCTGGGAATTTCTTCCGGGGCCAGGAGGTAAAGAACAATAAAGAGGACGATGAAAAAGGTCAATCCTATCAGTTTTGATAAATACAAAACACGCAGGTAATTTTTTTCAAGTGTTTTAAATTGGATCCCTTCAATTGAAGGCAGATCCTGTTCGAATATTTGTTTGTTTTCAAAAACCATTTCACAAAGTAAAATAAATGCGATAATTCAGACAATTCTGGACTTGGATATAATTTTTTTAAATTGGAAACAACAAAATGGATAGACGAGAATTCACCGATGAAGACGAAATGTCGTCAATTTATTAATTGCTTCCAAGTTGTGTGATTTTAGGCTGTTAGCCCTAAAACATTGGTTTATAGTCAACTAATTTTTGATAAATCATTAGATGTATTTTATACACTATGTGGAATAATATTTGAATTTCACAAGGTGAAATTATTTACTTTTATTAAAATGTATTAATCATGAAATTAAAATTTGTATTGATCTTTAGTTCACTCTTGTGTAGTATGATGATGATCACATCATGTGAATATGGTTTCGTTGAATTCGAGCAACCTGAAATAATTGAAGATATTAGCTTCGCAAATGACATTGTTCCAATTTTCAATAACAAATGTAATACGACCGGCTGTCATTCAGTTGGCCATTTTGCACTTGATCTTTCCCCTGAAAATGCTTATGAGGATATCATAAACAAGAATTTAGTTGATACAAATAATCCGGAATTAAGTGTTCTGTATGTTAAGATTTCACAACCAGGAACACATGACAACCGCTCCGTACCTTCAGAACAACTGAATATTTTGCAGTGGATAAAAGATGGCGCTAAAGACAACTAGTGTAATCCTTTGAAAATTATTATATTATAACGAAAAATTAAATGACTGAAAAATGAAACGTACATTATTATTCATATTTATTTTCTCTTTCTTAGGATTGATGATCAATGCACAGGAGGAAGTAGCAAAGAAAAAAGACAAACCTGTTAGATCCCCTTATGAGACGACTATATTAATTGATTTTCCAACTACTTTGAACCCAGCAGCTGGTTCTTTTCAGTTGCTTATCAATCACAGGTTCGGTGTTGTAAAAAGTATTTCTGATTTATATGGAATTTATGCTCCATCTAACATTCGAATGAGTGGGGAGTATGGAATCACAAAAAATATTTCTATCGGTTTTAGTACTGAGAAGAATAATAAAATGCAGGATCTTCATTGGAAATGGACCTTCTTGAACCAAACCAGATCTGGAGCTATTCCTGTATCTATCGCTTATTATGGTGCATTGGGAATGGATGCAAGAGATAAAGAAGTATTTGGAATTAATTATAATACGCTAAGTCGCTTGTCTTTCTTTAATGAATTGATCATTTCAAGAAAATTCTCACCTAAATTGACAGCGCAGGTTGGTGCTAGTTTCTCACATTTCAACATGGTAAAAAGAGAAGCAAAACATGATCATATTGGTTTCCACCTTGGAGGTAGATATAAAGTATGGAATTCAAACTCAATCATATTTGAATATTCATTACCATATGCAATCAACAGAACTGCAGAAAATCCACCTAAGCAGGGATTATCACTCGGAATGGAATTTGGATCAAGTACACATGGTTTCCAGGTGTTTGCTTCCAATTATGATAAGTTAAATCCACAAATGAATGTTGGTCAAAATATCGTGAATGACTTTTTTGCCGGAGACATTTTATTAGGATTTAATATAACAGTAAGATTTTAACCATTAAAAAAATTGATAATGGATAAGAAAGAACAAAGAAGAAAATTTCTCAGGAACTCACTGGCCATTGGTTTGGGAGGGACTGCCTTCTCATTATTAGGAGCCACTGCACTGGACTCTAAAGAGGGAGGAGAGAAAATAAAAGTGTTAACTACCGATGGAAAATTGGTGGAAGTAAGTGCCTCATCAATTACACCTGCTCATGTTGAACCTGCTTATGGAGAAGCAGCAAGAGAAGGTATTCCCGGAAGGAAATTTGTTATGGTCGTAGACCTCTCAAAATGTAAGAATGCCAGGAAGTGTACTGAAAATTGTCAAAAAGGACACGACTTGCAGGCAGATCAGGAATGGATGAAAGTACTTTCAATGAAAGATAATGAATATACTGATCCTTATTGGTTCCCTAAGAGTTGTTACCATTGTGACAACCCTCCATGTGTGAAAGTATGTCCATGTGATGCTACTTATAAAAGGCATGATGGTATCGTTTTAATTGATACTGACAGATGTGTAGGATGTAAGTTTTGTATCTCTGCCTGCCCATATTCAGCCAGGGTTTTCAACTGGAAACTTACTGAAGAGCAAGAGCATAATACGGCTAAATACTCCCCTGAAACCAGTGTTCCTCAACAAGACGGTACGGTAGGGAAATGTGATTTCTGTCCAGATTTGAGCAGAAATGGTGAACTTCCACATTGTGCATCAGGATGTCCAATGGGCGCAATTTATTTTGGAGATGCAAATGAGGATGTAGTAACAAATGGTACTGAAACTGTACGATTCCGAAAATTATTGAAAGATAAGGCTGCCTTCAGATATAAAGAAGAACTTGGAACTGATCCGCGGGTATTCTATTTGCCACCTGCTGAGAGAATGTTTCCTTACGAAAGAGGATTAGAAGGACTATCCGATGAACAGAAGGAAATTTATAAACCCAAATCTTAAAATTAATTATCGTGAATATTCTAGCACAACAAATATTGGATAAGCTCACACCACATTTTGAAAAAAGTTCAAAATCATGGTGGATGCTTTTAATAGGACTGGGCCTCGTTGTGGCTGCAGGACTATACGCTCTGGTAATAATGCTGATTGAAGGTCATATCGTGACGGGAATGAGGGATTATGTTCCATGGGGCGTATTTATTACTAATTTTATTTACTTACTTGGTTTTGCATATGCCGGGGCTTTGTTGACCGCCCTTTTGCATTTGACAAAAATCAGTTGGATGGATCCTGCAAAACGGATCTTGGAAATGATGACTGTTTTTACCATTTTCCTTGGACCTTTATATATCTTTCTTTGTGTAGGAAGACTTGATAGGGTACATCACTTATTTATTTATTCAAAGATCCAATCTCCAATGACATGGGATAAGCTTGCAATCATTACTTGTATGGTGTTTTTCCTTGTTTATGTTTTTGTTTCTCACGTAAGTGATTTTGCTTTATTAAGAGACAATAAGGATATTAAGGTTGCAAAGTGGAAAAGAAGTTTGTATACTTTCTTTGCCATTAATTACAGAGCAACTGAAAGCCAGAAAAAATTATTGGATCAGTCTCAGAACATTTTGGCTGCCATTATCGTTCCGGCTGCTATTATTGCTTATTCTCTTTTGGCCTGGTTGTTCGGTATGAACCTCAGACCTGGATGGCATAGTTCAATTTTTGCACCTCATTTTATCGTGACGGCTGTATATTCTGTTGTCGCATTGGTCTTGGTGATCCTTTGGGTATACAGAAAAACTTTTAGTCTTGATGGCCTCATAAAGGATAGATTATTCTATTACATTGGTTTTGCATTGTTGGTTATGACATTTGTATTTGGTTATTTTTCATTTAGTGAATTCATTACAGATTGGTATAACCTGGATGAAACCCATGAGACCTGGCTGATGAAATTCATGGATATGGAGCAATATGGTGTAATGAATATCATTATGATCTTCTTTACCATGTTTTTCCCAATCATCATTATGGTTATTCCTTCAATTAGAAATATTAATACTATTTCTATTGCTGCATTCATGGTATTGGTTGGGCTTTGGTTGAAGAGATATTTGCTTATTGTACCAACATTGGAGACACCTTATATTCCTATGCAGGATATTAGACCTGAGTATGCGCAATATTCAGCAACCTGGATTGAATGGGTTCTTTCAGCAGCGGGTATTGCTGCCTTTATTATATTATATATGTTGTATAATAAGTTTTTGCCAATACTTCCTGTCTCTGATGCCTATCCGGATAAAAAAGCAAATGTGCCATCTCCATTTTATAAATCCTATCAAAAAGCTAAATAGACATGAAAAATATTAATAAAAGCGCAATATTTAGATATATTGGATATACCATGTTTTTCGTCTTTCTTTTGGGGGTGTTACCTGCAAATGGACAAGATGATCCGATTAAGTCAAGAATGAGTTTAACCTATCTGAAAGACTCAGGACAGAACAAAATCCTTAAAGCAACCGTAAAATTCAAAAAGGATAAAAAGTGGCAGTTTGCAACTGGCGAAAATGTTGTTTTTTCCATGGGAATGCCTGATGATGAAGAGCTTGAATTAGGAACAGCCATTACCAATGATCATGGTGAAGCACGTTTTTTAATTTCAAAGGATACTGATATTTATGTGGACACTACAAATAACATTAGTCTGTTTCTTTCCTCTTTTGGTGGAAATGATGAATTAAAAGGTTCAAGTAGTGATATTGAAATTCAAGATATTGTATTGAAATTGAAACTTGAGGTTATTGATTCTGTTAAAACTGTTTATCTGGAAGCGAATGAGATCAATTTTGACGGGGAACTTATTCCTATAGAAGAATGTGATGTCACTTTGTTTGTACCCAGATTATATAGTAATTTGCCAATAGAAGAAGGTCTCATTGAAGAAGGGGCTGCGGAATTTGATTTTCCTGATGGCGTGCCTGGTAGAGACAATGGAGAATTGTTTGTTTTGGCAAAAATACTGGAACACGATGCTTACGGAAGTGTTGAAATCAAAGAAGAAGTTAATTGGGGTACACCTGTAGCTTTTGTCAATGAAGAACTTCCTGAATCTCTATTCGGAAAAGCTCCATCCTGGATGGGTATTCTTATTTTTGGAATTTTGATTGCTGCATGGTATCATTTATTCTTAGTAGTATTCAAACTATTCAAATTAAAAAAATTAGACGAGAATTAACATTCCGTTAAGAAACTTATTACTAATATTGAGAGTTATAATATTGAAATATAATTCATTTAAAACAAATCACTTTTATTTATGAAAACGAAATTATTGAAAACTTTTGTTGGTTTACTGGGATTAGTAGTCTTTTCTCTTGTATTATTTTCTTTTGTAAGCAGTACTGCAGGAGATCCTTGGGATGTTCCGGCTAAGTATAAGAAAATGACAAATCCAACAGATGCAAATGATGCAGATGGACTTAAAGTTGGAAAAACACTTTATAATAAACATTGTGCATCCTGCCACGGTAAATCCGGGGTTGGAGATGGTAAAAAAGCAGATGATCTGGAAACAGAATTACCTGATTTAACCAGTAAAGCGTTTAAAGATCAAAAACCTGGTGTAAAATATTATCAATCTTTTATCGGAAGGGATGAAATGCCAAATTTCGAAAAGAAGATCACTGATGATGAAGACAGATGGTTTGTGATTAATTATATGGACTCTTTGTAACATATGATGTAAAAAAGATAAAGGGCTGGCAATTATTGTCAGCCCTTTTTTTATTTATATTTGATATTAAATTATTCAACCCCGTCTAAAGAATGACGAAAAATCAATTTAATCGACGAAATATCGTCTTTATTTATAAGGGTTTAACTGTTAATGAAAATTATTTTAATTTATTATTCGCATACAAAATATTGATATACAGAGCCCTATAATTTATTGCTCAAATCGTCGCTCAATATTTAAATATGGGAATTATTTTTGAATAATATTGTCTGAAAAAAATAATTATTCACAATAAAAAAATATGAAACAATGAAAAATTTACTTTTTTTACTTTTTATCGCTTTAAGTGGTTTAATGATTATGTCATGTGAAGGTCCTGCTGGTCCAGTTGGTCCTGACGGTACTGACGGTACTAATGGTACTAATGGTACTAATGGTATTGATGGTACTAATGGTATTGATGGTACAGACGGTGCTGATGGTGTTGATGGGAACATGGTATGTGTTCAGTGTCACACTCTAAGTCACAGAGGTGCTATTGAAGCTCAGTATGAAACAACAAGACACTTTAACAACACTGCAGTAGGTTATGCAGGGGGAAGAAAATCTTGTGCAAGATGTCACTCACATGAAGGATTCGTTGAAACTAGATTTACTGGTATGGATACTACAGCAAATGATATTGCTATTCCTACACCAATTGGATGTAAAACTTGTCATAGTTCTCACAAATCTTTTGATTTCCAAAATGATGGTCAGGATTATGCTCTAAGAACAATTGAACCTGTTGAATTAATTATTTCTGATGAAGTAATTGATTTTGGGAATTCTTCAAACTTGTGTGCTACTTGTCACCAACCAAGAAGATCAGCTCCTGTTGCTGATGATAATGGAAATTTCAAAATTACAAGTTCTCATTATGGTCCTCACCACGCTCCTAATACTGCAGTAGTTTATGGTATTGGTGGTTATGAGGTTGCAGGTGCTGAATCATATCCAACTGCAGGAACTGCTGCGCATTTCAAAGATGCTGGTTGTGTTGCTTGTCATATGACACATTCTGATGATAATGTTGGAAGACACGATTTAATTCCTCACGAATCTGCATGTTTGAGTTGTCACTCAGCTGTACCTAACATCGAAGCAGAGATTGAAGGTTACATGACTGAATTAGGTGATTTATTGAAAGCTGCTGGTGCATTAGATGCTGACGGACATGTTGTAACTGGAGAATATCCTGTTGACGTGGCTGGTGCTTTCTTTAACTATGCTTTGATCGAAGAAGACTTGAGTCTTGGTGTACATAACCCAAAATATGCTAGAGCTTTATTGAAGAACTCAATTGATGCTCTTAAATAAATAAATGATTTCATGATACAGTGAATAATTTAATGTGGGAGAGAACTTAGTTCTCTCCTTTTTTATTTTCAGGACTATCCTATATTGTGTTCAAGTTATAAAATATCGGAGGTGGCAACCCCCGATATTTTTTTTGTAAATATTTTTTATTTACACACTTAGGAAGAAAGAGGTATTATAAAAGGAGGCGTTTTTTAAGCAACTCAAAACACGAGATTAGCTCAAATTATTTTTATCTGATATAGAGAAATCGTGATGGAAAAGATCCCGGAGGGATAACTGGATTCTCTCTTAGCTTATGATAATAACGAAAAAGCCATTAGGGAAGATAAGCTTAATGACTACAATAAAAAGAAGATAAAGTACAGATATGGAGAATCTGAAATTTAGGATTCCAGTGACAGAGATGCTTCTTTTAATCCAATGCTGATCCCTAAAAGACAAAGTATGGTTGAACGTATAAAAATTATTATTTTTTCCTTCTATGTCTAAGGAATGAGCAATAGCGATATTGAAGAACAAATCAGAGAACTATTTAACTTTAATGTATCCACGTCTACCCTCTCACACATTATTGACAGCATTACTTCAGATAATGTTGCCTGGCAAAACAGACCTTTGGATTCAGAATATCTGATCTTGTGGATGGAATAGTAATCAAGCATAGGTATAACTCCAGGGTGATTAATAAAACCATCTATATAGCCAGAGGACTATGTAGAGACTGGCTAAAAAAAGGGCTTGACTTATGGTTAGGCTAGAACGAATCTGCTTCTTTTTGGTTGACTGTTCTATAGGATATGAAGGCTCGGGGTGTGGAAGATATTCGTATTACAACGTCCGATAAGCTTTCTGGTATTAAAGATACTACGATCAAGACCGTCTTTCCTCTATAATCCACTCTGATCTGTGGCGTATACCAGATTAGAAACGCTCTAAGATAGATTGGTTGGAAAAATAAAATTTCTTTCACAAAAGATAGGAAGGAAATTTACAATGCTCCTTCCAGGCCGAGGCAGCAAAAGTCGCCCAGCACGACTTTGCTGAAAAATAGAATGATAAATATTTTTTGGCAATAAAAAGCTGGATATAAAACTTGGAGGATCTGACCATTTTCTTCGACTTCCCTATAGAAATAAGAAAAATTATTTATTCGACCAATCTAATTGATAACCTAAATGGGAAAATATGAAAGTACCCTAAAAACAAACTTTATTTCACAACCGATGAGGTTATCTTAAAATCGGTTTGGCAATAAGGGAAGCAAGCAAAAAATTGATAATGCCTAATAGAAACTGGATGTAATTCTTAATCAATTTTTGATAATATTTGAAAAAAGACTGCAGAATTATATGTAAATCTGTAGTGCCGATATTTTAACTTTAAGACTTTAAGGGATTGAGTCTAATTATCAGTGTTCAAATTACCACTCTACCCAAATAATTTAGGGATTTTAGACTTTAAGGTAGAAGGTGGGATTCCTAATAAAGCGGCAGCCTTAGCTTTGTTGCCACCAGCTTTATCAAGCGCTTTCTGAATAGCATTCTGTTCTACTTCCATCAGGATATCATTAAGATTCCTGTCATCGAAAGAAGTATATAGCATATTCGTATTCCCAAATTTGATGTCGGAAGGGATGATTTCAGCCGTTATTATGTTATTCCTCGCTAATAGTACCAATCGTTCGATTAGATTCTTAATCTCTCTGGTGTTGCCCGGGAAGCCATAATTCATCAATATTTCCAGGGCCTCTTTATTCATGCTAATTTCTTCTTTGCCTGCAAAATTAGTGATGAAATGTTCAACAAGAAATCTCAGATCTTCTTTACGTTCACGCAATGGGGGTATATTCAAGGGAAAGACACTTAATCTGTAATAAAGGTCTTCTCTGAATTCTCCTTTTGCAACCTTTTCTTTCAGGTCTTCTTTTGTTGAAGCGATGACGCGGATGTCAATTTTTATTGGTTCAGATCCACCCACTCTTTCTATTTCTCGTTCCTCAAGAGCTCTCAAAAGTTTAACTTGTAAATGTAAAGGCATATCATCGATATCATCCAGATACAAGGTCCCGGTATCGGCCAGTTCAAATCGGCCTTTCTGAGATTTATCAGCACCCGTAAATGCACCTTTCTCATGCCCAAACAATTCACTTTCAAAAATTTCCTTGTTCAGGATGGCACAACTCACTTTAATCAGTGGTTTGTTTTTGCGGTCAGAATTAAAATGAATAATATTGGTTAGTAATTCTTTTCCAGTACCTGTTTCCCCCGTGATCAGCACCGTTGTATTGGTATTAGCTACGATCTTCAGCATCTCAAATAATTCCAGAATCTGTGGACTTTTGCCTACAAATGCTTTCAGATCAAATTTTGGCTGAATTTGTTTCCTCAGATATGCATTTTCTTCTTTTATGGATTTTAGTTCCTTGATACGGTTTACGGTAAGTAACACATCGTCTGTATCAAAGGGTTTTGTGATATAGTCATAAGCGCCCAATTTCATCGCTTCAACTGCATTGTTGACAGTAGAGAATGCAGTCATTATAATTACTTCAATTTCCTGGTTTAATTGTTTAACTTTTTTCAGAAATTCAATGCCATCCATTCCGGGCATACTAAGATCAGAAATGATCATATCAGGCTCTAGATCTTTGATTTGAGCCATTGCAGCATTAGCATTTGCAAATTCATTCACCTGGTAACCCGCATCTTTCAATTCATCCGCGAGGGTTACTCTGATTATCCTTTCATCATCTACTACAAATATTCTCATAGCTATATTTTAATTTGGCAATTCAATCAGAAATTCTGTTCCTTCATTCTCTTCGCTTTTGAATGAAAGTTTCCCTCCAAGATCCTTAATGATATTATACGAAACGTATAAGCCAAGTCCGGTTCCTTTTCCAAGTTCTTTAGAAGTGAAAAATGGATCAAAGATCTTATTTTGATTCTTTTCGGAAATGCCTATACCGTTGTCTTTTACTTTTAAACTAAATACCCCATCCTTATTACAAACAAATATCGTTATCTTTCCCTGGTGAGTCGGATCTGCATCTATTCTATCCTGAATAGCATCAACGCCATTTAAAATTAAATTGATCAGTACCTGTTCCATATGGTTAACACTAATATGGATCTCACAATTTGCCTGTATTTGTTTTTCGATCTGAATGTTGGCCTTTTTTGTTTTATAGTCCGCCAATTGAAGCGCATTCTCAATGATGCTTTGGATGGGAACCTTTGTAATGCTGATATCCGATTTTCTACTGAATGATAAAAGTGGTTTGACTACCCCTTCCATCTTGGAAATAGCATCCTTAATTAGTTCGATGTACTTGATGTTTTGCTGTATATTTTCCGGCTCTTTTTCAATCCGGTTCATTGCGTTTTTAATTCCCGCGAGAGGATTATTTATCTCATGACTGATACCTGCGGTCAATGTTCCGATAGACGCCAGTTTTTCTGCTTGAATGAATGAGTTCCTGGTGGCTCTCAATTCAATGATATTGTTTTTTAGACGATCAATCATTTCTGAAAATTTGGCTATCAGAATATCCAGTTCATCCGAAAAATAAAAATTGAAAAAAGTCCTGAATCGAAGGGGTTTTTCTTCAATCTCAGCCATGCTGATACTATTAAGATCCAGGTTTTGTGCTTTTTGGGTAATCCTCTTAATTGGGAGTGTGATCAGAAATGAGAAAAAGAATGCCAGAACCAAACCAATAACCAAAAAACTGATTACCATCAGGGACATGGTCCGGGAAGCATCGTTTAATTCTTTTCTGATGTCCTCTTCTATCAGACCTAACCTCACCGTTCCGATTTCACCATTTAAAATAGGATAGGCAATGTCACGAATAATATCATGTTCAAAATTTTTAGTCTTGATGACTTTAATATTGTGGCTGTTGTTTTCAGCTTTATTGGCTTGAATCAAAGAAAATGGTATCCTGAGATCATAGGTTTGAGCAATGATTTTGTTGTTTTCATCCAGTATGAAAATATATGCTACACTTGGATCATTTGATTTGACCTGGTCTAGTACCTTATATACATTAACATAATCATCATATACAATGGGCTGTAAAACCCTTTCAGCAATAATTTTAGAAAGTACCTTTGATCTTTTTTCAATTTCGTGTTCGAAGGACTTATATCCGGAATACCACAGAAAATATAAATTTGTAACGCCAAAAGCGATTACAATTACCGTCGCCGCAATTGCAAATTTTTTGAATAATGTCAACCTGAATGTTTTCATTTTGATTCAAGTTTAATTTTTCGGATACTATCGTAAATATTGTCTTCTACCTCTATGTAATAATCTATGTTAATTTTGTTCAGAATTTCCCTTCCCATCGGGTCATTGTGCAGGTTTAGAAAAATATTTTTATACAGTTTGTATCTTCTTGGATCCAGGTTTTTTGGTGTTACAATAGGTGGAATTCCGTAAAGCTCTGATTCTTCAATGATTTTAATGTTTTCAATCTTTTCGGGATTAAATTCCCGGAGGTAATCAAAAATAAGCCCATGAACGGCAGCAGCATCAATTATTCCCCTGTTAACCATTTGTATTGAAAGGTCATGCCCATAAGTAAAAACCGTTTTTTTGAAAAAGGACTGCGGGTCAGTTTTGAGTTCTTTTAATCTTTTTAGCGGATAGTTATAGCCGGTATGCGATAGGGGATCTGAAAATGCAAAACTCTTGCCTTTTAGATCCTCAAAATTAGTTGAAGTCAAATATTTATTGGCAATAACATAGGACTTATAGGCGTCCAGTCCATTAATAACGGGAGCCACAAGAAGATTGATGGTACCCTGTTTTTTTGCTTCGATGTATGCTCCGGAACAAATAAAAGCAAAATCAACAGCGCCCTGAGCCAACAATTCATTTACTTCTTTATAGGATTCTTTTTGTATATAATGAACAGGCATTCCTATTTGTTCAGAAATATACTGTAGCAGATTATTATAATACATGAAACTCTCTCTCGGTGAAGTCATAGAAGCAATTGCCACATGAATAGCTTCATCCTGATGAAAAGAGATGACAGAAGAATCGGGAGCCGGACCGTTAAAATCAACGATTACTCTTTTTTCACTGTTATTACCACAGGAAAAAAGAAGTAATTGAAGGGTTAGGATCAAGAAGAAATAAGGAATATTTCCTTTAATTTTCATCCTTAAATTTACTTTAGATACAGTGAATACATAATTCATTTAAATGAACAGACAATTTAAACGAACATTAGAATAAAATAGCTGTCAAATAAATTTTCGAATCACAAAATATAAAGGATTTTTGATTTTTAAGCCATTGGGGAGCTTTATAGGGGCATTAATGCAGCATTTAGATAATTTTGTCCGCATTATTAAGGATTTTCGATTGTTGGTTTTCATAGTAGAAAAAAAAATGGTGGTTGAATTTTCAACCACCATCATAGATAGGCAACTAATATAATTTTTATCTTATTGTTCGAAAGTCAACAATAGATTAGTTTTGATTTCATGGGCAATGGCAGCATTGTTAAAAATTGCCAATCCAAATGGGAAATCTTTTGTAACGTCGAATTGAACGTCATCTTCGAAACCAGTATTCATTTTTCTTGTAAATTCACAAACCCATCCTGAACCAGTATGAATCGCTGCAATATCAATGTCTCCTCGGCTTCCTGTAAAGTTCTCAACCCAAACACTTGCGAATCTTTTGTTTCCAGTTCCATTCTCAAATCCACCATCTGCAGGATTGATTGAACCACCATCATAATAAAGAACACCCGTACTTGAAACACCAGTAACTTCTTTTGCAGTTCCGTTGTTTACATCATCAATTGTATACCATTTTGTGTCAATTGCACCAGGGATAACATACTTAGGTACGGATACTTCTTCTCCACTACCGTCTAATAATAATTTTTGGCTGTTGGTGTGGTATCCAGCTGTACCAGCATCACCTTTTCTACCATTTTGTCCTGCATCACCAGTGTGCTCTTTATACACTTGTTGTTGATCATCAACTCTTGTTGGACCATATGTTGATCTAACTCTTTTCCAGTGCCACATGTCAACGATTTCTCCTTCGTTATTTGTGTAGTGTCTGGCTGCTTTATGACCCGGGTTGTTTACGCTCAATCCCTGGTGACAAGTTGCATAACAAGTATTTGCTGCAAATCCTTCAACTTCATTCGCTGCAAACAAGAATGAAAATTTGTCTTCATAATATTTGTCATCGTCATTGTTAGCATATTTATGCTGAGTCTTCCATAATCCGCTGTTATCATCAAAATACCAGCTTTCTCTGTCTTTGCTGTCTTCTGCATCATCCCAAGTAAGTAAGAAATAAATATTATCTTCATGTGTACCTGCTCTCAACTCAAAGTTGTTTGATTCGCCTGTATAAGGATCAAATACGCCAACTGGTGCATCAGAACCGTCACCATTAAAGTCTGCTCCTTGTCTTGGTCCTGCATCAGGAACAACAGCAGTGTTTTCTAATACTTGACACTTTGACCAGATATCATCAATCTCGCCATCTAATACAGGAGCTGCATCAAATTTCTTTGCTAATAATTCAGTAGCACTTGTTCCAGGGTTATCGTCTGTACAAGATGTAATAGTAAATGTTCCAAGAACGAGTAATACTAAGGTTGTTAAAACTAATAATGAATTTTTCATTTTATAAGTGGTTTAGTTATCTAAAATATTTTTATCAAATCAATGTGTAGATTGCAAATGAGAGTCCAATTGTATTTTTAACAGCTTAAAATTCGTTTTTTAAACAATAGATGTATTGTAAACATTTGACTGTTTGGTGTTTGTGTTAATTTGAAGAAAATAATAAATTTTTGAGGGTGTTTTTATGAGAATAAAAAAGAGACGAAATTTAGTCAGTTGCGATTAAATATCGTCTCTAATTTAGGTTATACGAAATATAATACTAATACAAAGCAATTATATAGTATATAGCAAAATAATATTCTGATTTATTTGGTTAATGAAAAATGCTAATTTATGAGTGTTTTACTTTTTGGGTCATAAACCGAGACAAATTCATTTTTGAAGAATTTAATCTTTCCAACAAGCTTTAACCTGACAAATAATAACAACAAAACCAACTAATGCCAAAATGGATAAACTTATTTTACTGTATAAAGTACTATAAAACCAAGCCCCAGGATTGGCGTAATTTAACAACATGCCAAACATCATAAATGCCAGCAGCGTAATCCATAATGATAAAGGAACAAATAGCCCTGATCTAAGAAAGAATTTGGGATAATTCATAATTCTTGTTTTAAAAAATTTGATAAAATCACTTATTTAATATCTACAGACGGGTCTAAACAATTTTAGTCCCATTTTGTAGCATATTTAATGTAATTTATACCATAATAAATTATAAATCAAGATGTTAAGTCACACAATCTAGTGATATATATCACGGCTAATTACGAAGAAAAATTTGCAGAATATGGATAAATGGATTAACTTTATAAAATGTATTTTTAGAAAATATTGGATTGAATAATACTGGAAACTTAATAAAAAAGCCCCGAAGTTCATTTTCGGGGCTTTCTATATGAAATTAAAAATTTTAGGACCTTTTTTTATCTCTTTGCTTGTTCATGCGTTCCAGTAATTTTTGTTTGAACTTCTTTTCTGCGAAATGCAACTTTACCATTTGGGAGGCAGAAATAATTCCTTCAAGTTCCGAATACATTTGTTTTTGAAGGTCAAGCTCCTCTTGTTGAATTAGTAGAAAGCTCACAATAAGATCAGCAGATTCTTCCTCATTTAATTCTTTCCTTCTCTGAGGTCGGAGTTCATCTCGCAATTCCCTGAATTTATTTTCAAATTTGTTGTAAACCGGCCAGAATGATTGTGCTTCTTCGGGACTTAATTGAAGTTGATCCGTAATGAAAGCAGCTTTGCTCGCCCGGATCCTTTCATGTGCATTTTGTTGGTTCTGGCTAAAACCGATTTGGCTAAAGACACTAATTGATAGTAGTATCACAATAAATTTTTTCATAATTTTTTATTTAATGATTTTATTAAATGTTCTTATAAGTATAATTCCAGATCTTCAATTTCCAGACTTTGTAAATTCTCTTCCAGAAAAGATTCAATTTCAATTGATTCAATATCATCAAGGAAACTCAAGTTTTCATCCGACATGTAATCATATAACCACTCAACTGGGATGTTATCCAGATCTTCCTGTAAATACGTAAACAGATGTTGTGTTTGTATATCATTCATATTGTCCGTTTTGTCCGCAGAATGCTGCATAAGAAAGTAAGAAGCTAAAAGGATCAAAACGGAAGCAGCTACACCAGTGAGCATATTATTGCTCATGCGGGTAATAATAGAAATAGTATGTTTTAGTCCATCTTTTTTTTGCATTTTCACCAATACTTCATTCTGTAATTCCTCAAAATAATTAGTTGGTATTTTGTATTGAAATTTTTTGGTTTCTGTACCAAGGGAAGAATCCAAAGATTTCAATTCTTCATGGATCTCATTTTTCTTCATAATCACAGATGGTTTGTATTTTTTATGAATTGTTCAATTTTTTTTACGGCATGGTGATAGGAAGCCTTGAGTGCACCTTCGGATGTTCCGAGCAGGTCCGACATATTTTTATAACTCATTTCTTCAAAATACCTTAGACTGAACACACTTTTTTGTTTATCGGGCAACACTTCAATAGCTTGTTTTAGTCTGAGTTGAATTTTTTCCGTTTCCGGAGCAGATTGGCTGGCTGCCCTATTTTCTAATCCTAAATGATTGTATTCCGGTTCAAAATATTTTTGTTTTTGTTTATTCTTTTTTAAAATGGACAATGCTTCATTTGTAGCGATCCGATAGATCCAGGTATAAAGGCTGGAATCTTTTCGGAAATTTTCAATATTTTTAAAAACCTTGATAAAAGTATTTTGTAAAACGTCATTCGTATCATCATGATCATTTGTGATCCGCCTAACATGTTGATAAAGCATCTCCTGATAATTGCTCATCATAGCTTTGTAGCCTTTTTCACGGGTAGAGGCTGTATTTATCAATAAAAGAATCTGCTTATCTGTCATGTACGATTAAAGATTGTCAGTTTTTAGATAACATTTAAACGAAAAAGTTTAAAAAGCTTTTATTTTTTTCTCTTTAATATTCGTTATACTTGTTCTATGCTAAAGAATTTTCACAATATAAATATCATTGAAGCCGGGTGTGATGAAGCCGGTAGAGGCTGCCTTGCCGGACCGGTATTTGCAGCTGCGGTGATCTGGCCGGTGGATTTGACCATAGATGGAATTGATGATTCTAAAAAACTGAATAAGAAACAAAGGGAAACCCTGAAAGAGAAAATAGAAAAGGCGAATATAGACTATGCCGTAGCCCTGGTAGATCATTCAAGCATTGATGAGATCAATATATTGAATGCTTCTTTTCTGGCTATGCACAAAGCACTGGATCAACTTACGATTACACCCCAACATCTTCTCATAGATGGTCCCAGATTTAATGCATATAAAAATATTGAACACTCTTGTATAATAAAGGGGGACGGAAAATATATTTCAATAGCTGCGGCTTCTATCCTGGCAAAGACATACAGGGATGCATACATGCAAAAAATCGACCTTGAATATCCAGAGTATGGCTGGAAGGATAATAAAGGATATGCAACCTTAAAGCACAGGGAAGCTATTCTCAGATTTGGAATAACAAAATATCATAGAAAAGTTTTCTGCCGGAATATCCTCAATCAGCAGAAAATGCTATTAAAGTAGGTTTTAATATTATTAGATACTATTTAAGATAAGTATCTCGCAACGATCGGGACTCTTCTTCCAATACCAAAAGCTTTTGACGAAACCCTCAAAACAGGAGCGGTCTGATATCGCTTGAATTCGTTGATGTTAACCATTCTCAACACTCTTTTAACCAAATTGGCATCATAGCCTAAATTTATTATTTCATTTGGTCCCTTCTCATTTTCTATATATTCAAAGAGAATTTTATCGAGAATTTCATAATCGGGCAAACTATCAGAATCCTTTTGGTTAGGTCGTAATTCTGCAGAAGGCGGTTTTACGATGGTATTAACAGGTATGATCTCCTTTTCCTTATTGATAAACCAGGACAATTTAAATACGTCTGATTTATAAACGTCCCCAATGACTGAAATGCCACCTGAAAGATCCCCGTACAAGGTTCCATATCCCACGGCCATTTCACTTTTATTGGTAGTATTCAATAAAATATGTCCAAATTTATTGGAAAGAGCCATCAATAAATTGCCCCGGGTTCTGGCCTGAAGATTTTCTTCTGTAACATTGAATTTTGCACCCATGAAATAGGGTTCTAAAGTTTGATTATATGCTTCATAAATTTGATTGATGGGAATGATATCATATTCGATATCCAGGTTTTTGGCCAATTCCACTGCGTCTTTAATTGAATGGCCTGATGAGAACTGGCTGGGCATCAATAAAACCCTTACATGGTCCTTTCCAAGCGCTTTTACAGCCAAAACGGTAGTTAAAGCAGAGTCCAAACCACCGGAAAGGCCAATGATCGCATTTTTGAAACCCAATTTTTGAAAGTAATCTTTAATTCCCAAGACGAGTGCATTCTGAATTTTTTCGAATTTTCCGGCTTTTTGCCTGTTTTCCATAGTGTTTTTCAGGACGTCTTCCAGTTCAAAACACTTTATGTAGGATTCGAAATAATCCATTTCATCATATACTTTACCATTGGGTGAGATAACCGTTGAACCTCCATCAAAAATTATTTCTGTATTGGCTCCAACATGATTTACATAAAACAATGGTATCTGATATTTTTTTACATTTTCCTTCAATATTTTGATCCGTTTTTCGGATTGTTCATGATCGAAAGGAGAGGCTGAAACATTGATCATGATGTCGGGTTTATCCTTCATCATCTGATCCATTGGACAAATTGTATACAATGGATTTTCATTCCCTAAATTCCAAAGATCTTCACATACGGTGAGGGCTATTCTATGCCCTTTGAATTCAACCGTTCCAAATGACCTGTTTGGTTCAAAATAACGATATTCATCAAATATGTCATAGGTTGGCAAGAGTGTTTTATGTTGTACGTATTTAACCTCACCTTCATATAAAAAATACACTGAGTTAAACAGATCTTTTCCTTCAATAACGGGATTAACGGTTGGTGCACCAACTACAATGGCCATCCCGTTTGAAACAGCTTTTAGTTGGTCAATTACCCGGTCTGATCTTTTGATGAAATCATCAAATTCAAGAAAATCTCTAGGTGGATATCCACAAGTTGCTAATTCGGCAAAACAAATGATATCCGCCTTTTCTTTTTTCGCAATATCTACGGCTTCAAGCATTTTTTGGGCATTGCCTTCAAAATCACCAATAGTATAATTTAATTGTGCAAGGGAAATTTTCATCAGATTTCAAATGTTAATGTTTATTCAATATAAATCTACATACGGAACCATATAAATAATTCACAGTGAAGATAACTCAAAAGTTTAAAGAATCAATGTATTCAAATTAGTCAACAAACAAATCCGGCATCAGATCCAGATCAGAATTAACAGCATATTTTGAAAAATCCTTTACACCAATTTCTTTTAACAGGTCTTCGTCCAAAAAGAAATTTCCCGTACAACTTTTACTTTCTCTGCAAACGATCTCAAGCGCAGCATCAGCGATGATCCCCGGATGCCGCGACATTTCTATTCCTTTATTTCCACCAAAAAGATAACGGATAGCGGCCGTTGCAATAATAGTTTTCGGCCACAGAGCATTGACAGCGATGCCATTGTCCTTGTACTCCTCTGCAAAGCCCATAACACACATACTCATTCCATATTTACTCATGGTGTATGCCAAATAGCCCTTAAACCATTTTGGGTCCATATTGAGGGGAGGGGATAGCATTAAAATATGAGGATTATTAGATTTTTTTAAGTGGGGAATACAATATTTTGAAACCATAAAAGTCCCTCTGACATTTACATTATGCATCATGTCAAATCGCCTCATGGGCGTATTCATCGTATCTGTAAGATTAATTGCGCTTGCATTATTTACTAAAATATCAATCCCTCCAAAATGGTCAACTGTTTTTTCAATGGCTTCACTAACCATTTTTTCATTCATAATATTCACCATCAGAGGCAATGCATTTCCACCTGCCAGATTAACCTCTTCAGCTGCAGTATAAATGGTTCCCTTGAGAACGGAATGTGGTTCAACCGTTTTTGCAGCTATAGCTACATTCGCTCCATGCGCTGCAAGTTTGAGTGCGATATGCTTGCCTATGCCCCGGCTGGCACCCGTAATAAACGCCGTTTTGCCGGTCAGATCATTATTCATGCTTCTATAATTTTTATAAATTCTTCTTCTGAAATAATTTGTACCGTTCCCAGCTTTTCTGCTTTAGTAAGTTTAGAACCGGCTTTTTCTCCTGCGACCAAAATATTAAGATTTCCGCTAATCGCACTGATATTTTTGGCTCCTGCTTTTTCAGCCAACAATTGAGCCTCCTTTCTATTCATTTGATGCAATGTGCCTGTGAATAAAATAGTTTTATCCTTCAATGGTCCATCTGCAACCTGAACAACGGGTTTGTCCTCTTCTTTTTGGTTAAAATTCACGCCGAAAGACTCCAGTTTTTCGAGTAATTGTATGTTTTTTTCGTTCTGGAAGAAATCAAACATGTTTTTTCCAACCACCGGACCAATGTCTTTGATCTCAATGTAATTTGCTTCATCCCAGCTCCTTAATTCCCAAATATTTTTCACCTCACCTGCGATCAATCTGGCTGCTTTACGGCCAAGGTGATGAATACTAAGACTGTGTAGTAAATTATGTATGGGTCTGTTTTTTGCAATTTCAATACTATTTCTGAGGTTTTCAGCAGATTTTGAGCCAAACCCTTCGAGTTCTGATATTTTATCATAATCCAGATCATAAATATCTGCGATGTCCTGCAACCAGCCCATTCTGAAAAATTGTTCCACATATGATTTGCCGAAACCATCAATATCCATTGCTACTTTAGAAACATGGAAGATCATTTTCTGGAGATCCTGTGCACCACAGGTGCAATTGGGGCATCTCCAGGCGGCTTCGTCTTCTTCTTTGACCAATTCGATTGATTCCGTTGTATTGATGGGACAGTTTTTAGGAAAGTTGATCTTTATTTCACTTCCATCCCGTAATTCCGGCAATGCCTTGACAACATGAGGTATCACATCTCCAGCTCTTTCAATCAAAATCATGTCACCCAGATGAAGGTCTTTTCCTAAAATAAAATCCTCGTTGTGCAAGGAAATGGAAGAAACCGTCACACCGGCTAGTTGAACCGGTTCAACTTTAGCTACAGGAGTGATCGTGCCGATTTTGCCAACCTGGTATTTTACTTCCAGTAAGCGGGTAGTTGCCTGTTTAGCCTTGAATTTATAAGCGATGGCCCAACGGGGATGGTGTTGAGTGTATCCGCAAATTTCCTGCAGGCTAAAATCATTGACCTTGATTACCATTCCATCAATTTCGTAAGGATATTCCTCTCTTTTGATCTCCATTTGTTCACAGAACACAATTGCTTCCTCAATGTTTTTACAAAGTTTGGCTGCGATTACGGGTACTTTAAAACCCAGTTGTTTCAAAATTTGAATACTTTGGAATTGGTCTTTTATTTCTGGTAATATGGATGTTTTCTGTTCGTTAACGGCATAGCCAATCTGATAAATAAAGGCATCCATTTTTCTTTGTCTGGCTTCCCCGGAATCTTTCATTCGGAGTCCGCCAGTTGCTGCATTCCGGGGATTGGCAAATAAACTCAATCCAGCATCTTGCCGGGATTGGTTAATTTGTTCAAAATTTTCTTTTCTGATCAGTACTTCTCCCCTGAGCTCCACTTTTTTGGCGCCAAAAGAATCAAAATCAGCTTTGAGAGGGATACTGGATATGACTTTTACATTATGGGTGATCGCTTCTCCATAGGAACCATTTCCCCTGGTTGCACCTCTTGTAAGTAAATTATTTTCATAAACCAGCGCAATACTGCCCCCATCATATTTCGGTTCAACTGAATAAACAATATCCCCCTCTATTCCTGTGAGTTTATGGATTTGTTCATCAAATTTTTTGAGGTCTTCTGCATTATAAGAATTGTCCAAAGAGAGCATAGGGCTTAAATGCTCAACCGAATCAAATTCACTTATCAAGTCACTGGAAACTCTTTGAGTAGGTGATCCGGGATCTATCAATTCCGGATTTTGGGATTCAAGGTCCTTCAGTTTCTGGAATAATACATCATATTCAAAATCTGAAATGATTGGGTCATTCTGAACATAATATCTCCATTCGTGATACCTGATGATATCAATAAGCAGATTTAAATCTGCTGAACCGATGTCCTGACTGATAAAAGCCTTTGTTTTTTCAAAAAAATGAATCTCTTGTTTTTTACTATACATTTGAAAGTGTATTCTTTCACACAAAGTAACATCATTCGAATGAATATATTATAAAACAAAAGGACAGACTTGGGTAAAAAAAGTTAATATTATTAAGTTGATTGTAGTTTTTTTTTACTTTTTCTTCGGAGCTGACAGATAATAACTATTTTGTAATTTTGTGAAACCAATCAAAGCTATCTGATCCATGACTTTAAATGATTTTTTTAATTTTTTGAGTGGTCATCCTGTTTACGTTGTTGGATTTATGGTTGCCATCCCTATCCTTGGCGCCATAAACGGAATTTTGGCAGATGATCGCTCGCCAGAAAATCCCTGGAGATATATTTACATGGTCCTTATTTATTTGATCAGTGTCCCCGGTATTTTTGCAGTTACCCTATTGATCTATTCTTTTCTTTTTGAGAATCGAAGTGTATATGATATTGACCTGGTAACGCAAATACTTCCGATTATTTCCATGTTTGTTACCATACTGGTAATCAAAAGATATATTGATTTGGACGATGTTCCGGGATTCGGGAAGTTAACAGGCCTCATCATGATGATTTCTGTAATTTTGATTTTACTTTGGGTGCTCCAAAAAACCAGAATAATTGTCTTTAGTTATTTGCCTTTCTACTATGTATTATTGATCGTGATAGGATTAATATTTATTTTTAGATTTGGAATGCGAAGGATATTTAAGTGATAATAGGACATTAGGTGGAGTAGTCTCTTCAAATCTGATTGTTAAGAAATATTTATACAATCAGCTCCTTATATAATATTCAATAGAAATTTCGTTTAATATTGCTCAGATATGATACCTTGCAATATATGATCCCGGCTAGGTGAGGGGGGACAGGTTTAAAAGTAAAATTAATAAATAAATGCTCCTGTATTAGGCGCTCTTTTAGTAAATTCGCCAATTGAAATAATAGAAAATAAATTAACTATGAACAGAATAATATTTTTGTTTTTTGCAATAGTTTTAATGCAATCCTGTGGCAATGATCAATCTAAAAACAAACCACTTGATCTAATGAAGTATGGTTTACCAATTCAGATCAGTGCTCCTGAAAATGCAATTGTTAAAGCTAATGATATGGGTTTTTATAAGGATGTTACTGTGAAGAAAGGAGATAATTATTTTGTTCAGATCCTGAGCACTTCTATCACCTCCACGGATATTACCAGTCTTAAAAATGATCAATTAAGGGAAGTAAAGAAGAACCAGTTTTTCAATAAGATCGTTTTAGATGAGTCAAATGGTTTTATTTTTGAAAAGAAAATAGATTCTTTGTTTAATTACGATTTCAGATATATTAAGGTACAGGGAGAAAATGAATATATCTTTCAAACAGGCTTGTCCGGAACATTTTCAGAAGAAACTGTCCGGAGCATGTATGAGTCTGTAAAGTAAACAGATTCATTTTGTGCGAGCCCTGCAAGTTTTGTACAAGGCAGTTTTACTAAACGAGATGGCGGTAATTTTATGCGCCTGTTGAGTAATTTGGTGATTCTTTTGTGATACTTACATCGTGTGGATGACTTTCAAGAACACCTGCTGAAGTTATTCTTACAAATTCAGCTTTCTTGAGTTCTTCAATATTGGCAGAGCCGGTATAACCCATTCCTGCTCTCAGTCCACCTATGTATTGTACCATAACTTCAGACAAGGAGCCTTTATAAGCGACTCTGCCTTCTATTCCTTCAGGTACTAATTTTTTAATATCATCTTCGACATCCTGAAAATACCGATCCTTGGAACCCAGTTTCATTGCTCCAAGAGACCCCATTCCCCGGTAAACTTTGAATTTTCTACCCTGGAAAATAATGGTTTCACCCGGTGCTTCTTCTACACCTGCAAATAAAGAGCCAGCCATGACTGTACTTGCACCGGCTACAATTGCTTTTGCAAGATCTCCGGTATATCTTATCCCGCCATCTGCGATGATCGGAATGTTTGTTCCCCTCAGTGCATGAGCTGCATCCATAATGGCTGAAAGCTGAGGTACGCCTACACCAGCTACAATTCTGGTTGTACAAATACTTCCAGGCCCAACACCTATTTTTACAGCATCTGCGCCTGCATCAGCAATTGCCTTTGCACCAGGTCCGGTTGCAACATTACCTCCGATCACATCAATATGCGGATATAGTTTTTTTATTGATTTGATCATTTCCAAAACGGATTTGGAATGACCATGGGCAGTATCGACAATAACGGCATCAACACCCACTTTTGCCAGGGCTGACATTCTTTCATGCGTATCTGCAGAGATTCCAAGAGCAGCACCTACTAAAAGTCTACCAAAATCGTCTTTACATGAATTAGGGTAGTTTTTTATTTTTAATATATCTTTATAAGTGATGAGACCAACAAGTTTGCCATTGTCATCAACAACGGGTAGCTTTTCGATTCTGTGTTTTTGAAGAATATGTTTTGCTTGTTCAAGATTGGTCCCTATCGGTGCTGTGATCAAACGGTCTTTGGTCATCAGAGATTCTATTGGACGATGTAATTCGTTCTGAAATCTAAGGTCTCTGTTTGTTAATATACCTACCAGAATGCCTGTATTATCTACGATTGGAATACCGCCGATTTTATGAGACTTCATTAAATTGAGGGCATCGATTATTTTGTGATCCTTGGTTAGCGTGATCGGGTCGATGATCATTCCGCTTTCAGAACGCTTAACTTTTCGAACTTGTTCAGCCTGTTCGTCAATGGGCATATTTTTATGGATAATTCCAATTCCCCCTTCTCTGGCCAAGGCAATTGCCAACCTGTACTCTGTAACGGTGTCCATTGCTGCAGAAACAAAAGGTATGTTCAATTTTATATTTCTGCTGAAATAAGTTGAGGTGTCAACGTCGCGTGGTAATACTTCAGAATAAGTGGGAACGAGCAGCACATCATCAAAAGTCAGCTTTTCAATTATGCCGCTGGATTGGGGTATATTTATTTTTTCCATTTGCAAATATATATAGCTTAAAATATTATGCAAAATAATTATCAAATTTAGCGATCTCTTTCGCTTGTTTAATCGATAAAAATTGATTTTGGCGTTAATTTCAAAGTCAATTTTAGATTATTATTGGGGCTTTTTAAATTAATAAAAGATATTTGTGATCTGTTAATTTAAATTTTAAAACAGCCGGATATGCAAATTTTTTCAGATGAATATTTCATGCGGGAAGCGATCAAGGAAGCCCGAAAAGCATTTGAGGCGGGTGAAGTACCGGTTGGTGCTGTTATCGTAGCAAATAACGCCATAATAGCAAGAGCTCACAATCAGGTAGAGATGCTTACGGATGCAACAGCACACGCAGAGATTTTGGCCATCACCGCTGCGTCCAATCATATGGGCAGTAAATATTTGACGGATTGTACGATCTATGTAACTCTGGAGCCTTGTTTGATGTGTGCTTCAGCTTTGTTCTGGTCTAAATTGTATCGTGTGGTTTATGCGGCGCCGGACGAGAAAAATGGTTTTATGCGATTTGGAAAAAAAGTATTACATCCCAAAACGGAATTGGCTTATGGGCTAATGGAGGATGAATGTGTTTTTCTGATGAAGGATTTCTTTAAGCAAAAAAGAGATTGATCTAAGAAGAGAGGTGATTCGAAATCAGATCTTTTTCACCAGTGCATTGATATTCATTGAAATACCGATGTGCGAACCCCCGCCAGCAAGGTGATTAACTGAATAACCATAATCAAGTGTAAATTTACGGATCTTCACACCGAAACCAAGGCTGAAACCAGCCATGCTAATGTAATTATCAACGGATAATTCTCGTCTGCGGAGATGATTATAGGCTACTCTGAGATTGAAAAATTCATTTTTCCCGATCAGAAATTCACCGCTAATGATCAGATGCCTGAAAAGGTTATCTGTTAAGATCCCTAATTTATTTGTGGTCTGTTCATCTCCGAGGAATATTAAATTATTCTCTTCATTGGGATCGTCATAGATGATATTCCAACGGTGCAGGTGGTGTGCTGTTACTGAAAAGCGGAAAGGCAAATGGGTTAGTCTTTTGGACAAGCCCAACTGTATATCGAATGGAAGATTTTCCTTTGTATCTGAATATCTGGTGATCTGGGTACCCAGGTTTTTAATAGCAAAACCGATCTCCACCTTTTTATCTGTTATTGAATAGAGCAGGCCAATATCAGATGCAAAGCCAATAGAATTGTAGGATTCAAATCTTGATTGTATCCATTTAGTATTGATCCCCATCCGGATCCTTTCGTTTAACTGTTTGGATACCCCAAGGATCAAAGCGGTTTCATTTGCTTTAAAGCTACCGATTTTATTTCCATATATATCTGCAGACACAAAATCACCATAGCTAACATATTGAATGCCCAGGTGTGCGTTGAGATTCCAGAATGGCAATTTTGATCCATAGCCAAAATATCCATGATCTATTTTGTCGAAGTAGAATTTATGGTTAAAACTAAATTGTCCTTGATGTTTTTCATTGAGGAGGGCCGGGTTTTCAAAAGCCAGTGAAACGTCCTGGTCAGAAATTGAGATCAGGTGATCTCCCAAAGCTGTTAATCTTGCCGATGCGGACAAATCGAGAAAATTATATACATTTTTGCCTCCTAATTGTCCAAACAGAGCATGTCCGAATAGTAATATCCCCATTAATGAAAGCCATTTTATAGTTGGTATGAAATGGCGCTTGTTCATTTGTGGGGATGTGAATGTAATTTCCATTAATTCTGAAAGAGTGATTTCACTTCTTTATAGCCATTTTCAAGTGTCCAGGCAGTTTGACAGATTCCTTGTTCACAAAATAATTTTCGGATCAACAGACCATCTGAATTGAATTCTTTCAATGTATCCTGTTCGAAATCTCCTCCCTGATAAAATCCTTCCCAATGCAGGTTTCCATTTTCATAATATTCCTGAAATGCTCCGTTTTCCATATTATCCAAAAATTGGGTGATCGCTTTTAATTTACCATCCTCATAATATTCTTTTACTTCACCCTGGATTTGATCATTTTTGTAAATCTGAATTTTTTTCAACTGTCCATTCAAAAAATATGTTGTGTAGGGACCTTCAAAAATTCCATCAACATAAGTTTCCTGGATCTCAAGAATGCCATTTTCAGAAAATAGTTTCCTTTGGCCATTAACCAGATTGTCCCGAAAATTGCAACTATCCGCCAAAACACCATTTGCATAGAACCTTTGATACATCCCATGTCGGATGGAGTCGTCCTTGACATGATATACTTCTTTGTAATAACCATCAGGGTGCATTACAACGACCTTGCTGTTATTATTCATGCAAGAAATCAAAAACACAGCTAGCAGAGCAAATATTATAAAACGCATATAATGAATAAACTTTTATGGATATCTAACGGCAAGAAACTACGTTAATTGTAAATCACAAAAAAAAAGCCGGTGATTGTTATAATCACCGGCTTTTTTTTTTCTATTAATAGAAGAGATAGCGGTTATCTTCCATGTCTGCATTTTTTCTCAATGCATCTATGAATTTAAATCCGACCTCATTTCTTGTTTTTCCTTCTGTGGCACTTTTCTGTTGAATGAAATCATTCGATGCCTGCTCACTGATGTTAACAGCAACCGGTTTGATAACATAAACACCAGAATTACCAACTATGGGTGCTGCCACTGTATTGGCTGTACCATTAAATACAGCGAATAAAACAGATGGCTCATTACCCAGACCAGGAATGAAATTCGAGTTGAAACCTACATTTTGTACTGTATCAACTTTCAATTCAAACTGAGCGGCAACGGCATTCAGGTCTGTATTTGTCAGTTGTTCTATGATTTTTGCACCTTTCAGTTTATTGCTTACCAGCAATTCGACTGAAGCTCTTGCTTCCTCTACTGATTTGATTCCTTTTGGATTGATTTTATCCAGAGCCACGATAAGGTAATTACTGTTATAATAATTTACTTTATCCGTGTAGGTATAAATAACGGAAGAGATATCACCTGCTTCAACACCACCTTCATAAGCCCATCTGATCAAATCTCTGGATGCGGGAGCTGAACCGAAACTTCCAAAAATATAGTCGTTTTGTTTTAGAGGAGCAGATTCCTTGATCTCCAGATCAGGATGATCAGCCAGGTTTGCGGTTAGTTCTTCCACATTTGTACTGGAAGTAACCAATTCAGTTGCAATTTCATAGATAGAATCCTGAGTTTCCTGACTTGGAACGATCGTGTTGCTAATGTAAGCAACTTTATATTTTGGATCCTGATCATTGTATTTTCTATCAGTTACCTGGATAAGGTGGACACCAAATTGTGTGTTTACAACGTGATAAACGCCTTCTTTTCCGTGGAAACAAGCATAGTTGAATGGTTGAACCATTGATCCCTGAGCGAAATATCCAAGGTCACCTCCTTGAATAGCAGAACCCGGATCATTTGAGAACTTAGTTGCCAAAGAGTCAAAAGAAGCAGTTCCATCTTCAAGTACAGTTTTTAAACTGTCGATCAATTTCTGAGCGGAGGTGTAGCTATTTGGATCCTGGCCGTTTACGGCTCTTAGAATGTGTCTTGCTTTTACACTATCAGCAACGATCTTCTTATCGACCAATTTGGCTATTGTGTATTTATTGACGTCAAAATAAGGACCATATACATCTCCTGAGTTCATGTTAACCAATTCATCCTGAATTTGAAGAGGAAGATCTTCAGACTTATAATACATGAAAGTATAATTGCCTGAGTTATTGATCACATATAATGAATCATTTGAAGCAGTTTTAAATTCTCCCATCAATTTTGATACGTGATTCTTTACAAGAACTGAATCAGTTGATGTTGGTAAAACCCTAAATTCAATAAATTTCAGAAATCTGGATTCTTCAGTATTTCTATATTTTTTCTCATTCTTCTTAATGTAAGAAGCAATCGCATCATCCGTTAATTCGATCTGATCATCACCGATTTTTTCAAAAGGAATTTTAACGTATTCAAACTGTGCATTTGAGCCAGCTTCTTTTGAAAATTCTTCAGCCATCCATTGAGGTGTATAAACCGCTTTCCCAAACAAGTTCTGTAATTTGGTCTGTTGTTTATCCTTAATGATCTCTTTTTCCTGTACGGCCCAATATTCTCTGAATCTTGGATCGAGGTCATTAGCTTCGATAGCGTCTCTGAAGCTGTTCAGTCTTTCTCTGTCAATCTGACCTACCTGATTTTTAAATCTTGCTGCGATGATCGGACTCAGTTTTTGACCAAACTGAAGTTCGAGTAATTCATCGTAGCTTACGCCTATTCCCAATTCTTCTGCTTCAGATTCCACAATGGCCTTATCCATGAAATATTGCCATAAACTTGCTTTTTGTGCATAACCATCCTGATTGGATGCGCCAGCATATAAAACATTTTCTGTAGATTGAAATTCTCTGTAATCAATAGATTTACCATTGATATTGGCCAATTCAAAATTGCCCGATTGTCTCTGTCCTTGATTGGTAACAACATCCTGAAGAATAAATCCACCCATTCCTACTGCGATCATCACGATCAGGATCCAACTGTTGTTCCTTATTTTTCCTATTAAAGCCATATATATATTAAATAATTTGCAATATAAAAATACCCTATAAATACAGGGTTTTGAAAAAACCTTGCAAAGGTAGTAGGTTTATCAATAAATTCAAATGAACATTTATTTTTTTACCTAAAAACCGAATAACAAGGATAAAATAAACGAAGATAATTGAAAAACCTCTTTTTAAATGTCTTAATTTCCATTTTCACCTTTTATTTTTTTTGGAGATGATCATGATAAGCCTCCAGCTCTTCATAAAACGGCTCGTCAAATTTTCTGATGATTGCCTTTTTCAAAAAACGAAAAAGGGGCATATTTATTTTTTCTCCCAGGGTACATCCGCCTTTACATATATCCCATTCGTCATAATTCATTGCAGTAAAGCCCAAATCATCATTTTCAAGCATTCGGATGGGGTAAAGCTCACAGGAAATTGGTTTTTTAAAATCGGTTAATCCGTTTTCGAATAGCAATTCGAAAGAACATTTTCCAATTCCGCTTTTATCTTTAATAAGAAAAACGCAGGCAGCATCCTCCATGAGTGTGGTTCCGTTGACATCGGGCTCTTTAAAATAAGTTGAAATGCCTTTTTGTCTGATGACCTCCTTGTTTTCCTCCGGCAGGATTTCGAATACCATAGGCAGAATTTCTTTTATTTTTATAATTTCCTCGTAATTCAAAGGTGCCCCGTAGTCCCCTTCCAGGCAGCACGCACCTTTGCAAACGCTAAGGTCACAGTTGAATTTTGTCTCAAAAATTGTGTCACTAATAAGGACACCCCGTATCATAATCATTAATAATAATTTATACCCTTTATAAAATAACAAAAATCATAATGCAATATTCATAATTAATGAAATAATAGACTTAAAATTGTGTTATAGCCAAATCTTAAACAAAGCGACACTTTTAAGAAGTGCTCAAAGATAAAAATCCCTTCATGTTGTTGGGACACATAGTTAATTTTAAATTTATAAAAAATGGATAGGTTAAAGGAAATATTCCGGGAAAAATCAGCTGCGAAAGCAATTGAGATCAAATCAATGCTCCAAAAACACGGAGACAAAGTGGTTGGCGAGGCTACGATATCCCAGTTATATGGTGGTATGCGTGGTCTAAAAGCAATGACATATGAAACTTCTGCACTAGATCCGGTTGAAGGGATCAGGTTCAGGGGCTTTAGTATACCAGAATTAAGAGAACAATTGCCACCGAGTGAAGATGACAATGGAGTAGAACCTTTACCGGAAGGATTATTCTGGTTGATGCTAACGGGTGAAATGCCATTAAAGGAAGACGTACAGTGGTTGACGAAGGAATGGGGTAAAAGAATGAATTTGCCAGCGCACACAAAAGCTGTTATCGAATCATTGCCAATGGATACGCATCCGATGACATTATTCAGTATTGGTATTATGTCCATGCAAAGCAATAGTATTTTTGCTGCTAAATATTCAGAGGGGATGCAAAAGGCAGAATACTGGGATGCTACTTATGAGGATTCAATGAATCTGATCGCTAATTTACCTTCCCTTGCAGCGTATATCTACAGACATAAATATCACAATGGAAATCATATTCCATCAGACATAAATATGGACTGGGCTGGTAATTTTGCACAAATGTTAGGTGGAGAAAAGCATGATTTCAGGGAATTGATGCGGATTTATCTAACCATTCATGCAGACCATGAAGGAGGAAATGCTTCTGCGCATACCACACATTTAGTGAATTCTACTTTAAGTGATGTTTACTACTCTTTGTCAGCTGGTATAAATGCATTGGCAGGACCATTGCATGGTTTGGCGAATCAGGAAGTGATCAAATGGGTATTTGAAATGATTGATGAACTGGGAACAGAAACACCAGATGATAATCAGATCCAGGAGTATATCAAAAATACGCTTGAAAGCGGACGGGTAATACCTGGATACGGACACGCTGTGTTGAGAAGACCTGACCCAAGATTTATTGCTCAGAAAAGATTTGCAGAAAGAAACATTCCGGAATCTAATTTGATTAATATCATTTGGAAATTATACGAATTCGTTCCTCCAATTCTTATGGGACTTGGTAAAGTTAAGAATCCATGGCCGAATGTTGATGCGCACTCAGGTGCATTACTGATACATTATGGTATGAAGAACTTTGAATTTTATACAGTTCTGTTTGGTGTAGGAAGAGCGCTGGGTGTACTTTCAGCTTCTATCTGGTCAAGAGCACTTGGACTTCCTTTGGAAAGACCTAAGTCTGTTACCACAGAATGGATCAAAGAATTTATAAAAGATTCAAATTTATAGAGCGTCGAATTTGCTTCGCTTTACAGTGATTTATATTTAATTGATTTTAATAGATGATCGGGGTATGGTGCTCAGGTCATCTATTTTTATTAAAGTGATAAAATTAATTGCGTTAATTTAGCTTTAAATCATTTTATTTTTCAATTTTGTAAGCAACAAAAAAGGATCATATTTTTTAATTAAGTTTAGATAAATAAGTAATTTAAAATGAATATTCCATCAGATTACAAGTATACGAAAGAACACGAGTGGGTAAAGGTTGACGGTAACACCGTATTGATCGGCATCACTAATTTCGCCCAATCAGAACTGGGAGAGATTGTATTTGTTGAAGTAGACACAGTAGATGAAGAATTGGCATCCCATGAAGTATTCGGTACCATTGAAGCCGTAAAAACCACCTCTGATTTATTTATGCCCGTGTCCGGCAAAATTCTGGAATTTAATCCAGAGATAAATGAGGATGAAGAGGATAACCCAGGGGTAATCAATTCTGATCCTTTTGGAAACGGATGGATCATTAAAGTTGAATTGTCAGATCCTTCTGAATTGGATGGGCTGATGGATGCAAGTGCCTATGCGGAATTAATTTCCTAGCACATACACCCAAATTCTTATTCACTGCATCTTATTAGTAGATGCGTAAAACTGCATAATAGTATTGTGGTAAAAAACTATTGGTTAGCTATACTTTGGACAATTGGGATCATTGTTCTTTCAACAATGCCACCAGATGACATTCCTGAAACAAAATTGAGTCTGATACCTCATTTTGATAAAGTAGTTCATTTTTTAATGTATGCTGGATTGACTTTCTTGATATTAAGAAAAAATTCCGTTTATTTTAAAAATAAAAACCAATCAATTGTTTTATTTTTTAGCATTCTGTTTTGTTTTTTAACTGGATTTTTGCTTGAAATAATTCAAAATAGTTTTATAATCGGCCGCATTTTTGATATTTTTGACGTTTTGGCTAATACAATAGGTATTATTTCAGCCGTTGTGTTAACCAAAATGTTTAACCATTAAAATTTTTGATAATGGATATTACTTTAACCGGAGCACAGACATTGATGTCGATCATTTTCTTGGTATTGCTTACCATAGGTCTTGTTTTTGCTATGAGATTATATTTAGGGCGACACTCTGAACAAAATCTTACAGAGAAATACAAAGACAAAAAATGGTCCTCTCCACTGACAGCCAGGAATAAGTATCCTGATGTGAACGGATTTGTATTTTCAGGTCCTTTATTCAGATATGGTTTGTTTATTGCGTTAGCTGTCGTGTTGTTTGCATTCAGCTGGACCACATTCGAAAAACCAGTATTTATTCCAGATGGAGCATTGGATTTTGAAGAGCAAATTGAACTAGAGCCACCCAGAACTGCTGAACCTCCAAAACCACCACCACCACCACCTCCTCCAGTAATTGAGGAAGTGCCGGATGAGCAAATTATTGAAGATGAGCAGCCAGAGTTTGAGTCTATGGATGTTGATGTAGAGGATGAGATCATTGATGCACCTGTTGAAGAGGATGCACCACCACCACCCCCTCCTCCACCACCACCACCACCATTGGAAGAAGAGATCTTTAAGGTTGTTGAACAAATGCCTAGATTCCCAGGTTGTGAAGATCAGGGAGGGTCAAATAAGGAAAAAGAAGAATGTGCAAAAACAAAAATGTTACAGTACATTTATAAAACCCTTAAATATCCAGCAATTGCCAGAGAAAATGGGGTAGAGGGTATGGTTGTTGTTCAGTTTGTCGTAAATGAAAAAGGGAAAGTAGATAAGGTAAATGTTGTTCGAGATATTGGAGCAGGATGTGGAGAAGCAGCTGCTAAAGTTGTAGAAGAAATGAATTCATTTACAACAGGATGGACGCCTGGAAAACAAAGAGGGCGACCTGTGAAAGTACTTTATACTTTACCAGTAAAATTTAAGCTGGAAGGATAATTCAGCAAAAGCATAAAAAAAAGCAGTACCATTTGAGTACTGCTTTTTTTTTTAATACAAAAGGATTAAGAAAAAGTTTTAAGATGGAAGTTTTGAAAGATGGGCATCCTTTATATTCAGGTGACATCAAGGTATTTTTGGATCATCAGCATGATTTGTATAACAATACTGATTTTATTGAAAATGATCCCATTTCAATACCCAAGCAATATAGCAAAAAGGAAGACATTGAAATAAGTGCTTTTATCACATCCATGCTGGCCTGGGGCCAAAGAAAAACAATCATCAATAAATCCAATGAACTATTTGCCCTGATGGAAGGGGCGCCATTTGATTTCATTTTGAATCATAAGGAAAAAGACCGATCGAGATTTAGTGATTTTAAACATCGGACTTTTAACTTCACAGATACTCTCTATTTTATTGAATTTCTGCAGCAGCACTATCGAAAACATGCCTCTCTTGAGGATGCTTTTTTAATAAACGGGAAATGCGACTCGGTCCGGGAGGGATTGATTCATTTTAACCAGCAGTTCTTTTCTCTTCCTTTCGCACCAAAAAGGACACAAAAACATATCGCGACTCCCGCCAGAAAAAGTACCTGCAAAAGATTAAACATGTTTTTGAGATGGATGGTCCGAAAAGATGACCGAGCAGTTGATTTCGGGATTTGGAACAGGATCAGCCCGGATCAATTAATGATTCCTTTGGATGTCCATGTTGGAAGAGTAAGCCGCCATTTTGGTTTGTTGGACCGAAAACAAAATGATTGGAAAGCGGTAGAATCCCTTACCGAAACGCTTGCAAAATTCTGTCCTTCGGATCCGGTAAAATATGATTATAGCCTTTTTAGTTTGGGGGTAGATAAAAAGTTCTAATCTTAATTTCCCTCATTTTTTGCTAAATTTTTCTCATTAAAATTCGAATAGCAGCTTTGTTATAATGACTTTAAAATGAACAAAAATCAAATTAGATTGTAAAATATTTGGATATTTTCTTTTATTTAATTGAAAAAACAAGGAAATCTAATCCTTTCAGGAAGATATATTCATTTTTAAGACCAAAGTTAAAATTTTATTTTTTGTTATTTGGTCAGGGGAAAAATGTTCAAATAGTCCATTGCTTTTAGAATTGTTTGGTAATATTTATTAATCCGGGAAAATCAAAAATATGCAAGGTGTACAAAAAATACCAACTGTTGATCTAAATGATTTTATTTCTGGGGATCCAGTTAGAAAAGCAAAATTCGTTCAGGATATTGGTGAAGCTTATGAGAAAATTGGTTTTGTTGCTCTCAGCGGTCATTTTCTGTCCGACGCACTTGTCGATAAATTATATGGACAGGTTCGGGCATTTTTTGATCTTCCAACTGATATTAAGGCGAAATATGAGATCCTGGGCATCAGTGGGCAAAGAGGGTTGACTTCATTTGGCAAGGAACACGCTAAAGGCAGTGATGTGCCTGATCTTAAAGAGTTCTGGCACCTTGGACAGCAATTAAATGAAGGCTCCAAATACAAAGGCGTATATCCTGATAATGTGGAGGTAACTGAGTTACCTGAATTTGATAAAATTGGAGTGGAAGCCTATCAAATGCTTCAGAAAACCGGTGTATACGTATTACGGGCACTGGCTTTATTTATTGGAATTGACGAGTTTTATTTTGATGGTTATATTGCAGAGGGCAATTCAATATTGAGATCGATCTATTATCCTGCCATTTCAGAAGACCCGAAAAATGCAGTTCGGGCAGGAGCTCATACCGACATTAATCTCATAACATTATTAATGGGTGCACAAGGAAGAGGGTTACAGGTAATGAATCATGCCGGTGAATGGATCGATGCGATCGCTGAGCCGGATGAACTAATGATCAACGTTGGAGACATGTTGTCCAGACATACAAACAACAGACTTGTTTCGACAAGGCACCGGGTAATAAATCCCGAGAAGGAAAATTGGGATAAACCTCGTTATTCAATTCCGTTTTTTATGCATCCCGTAAGTGACATGAAACTGAATTGCCTTACTAATTGTATCGATGATAATAACCCTAAAAATCATGAAGACATTACGGCTGGCGACTTTCTAAACCAAAGATTGAGGGAGATCGGACTGGGCTAATTTCAGACTCAAACTACGAGATTTAATTTAAACTTTCATCCTTTAACAGAAATGACAGTTGAGCTTTTGAGTGTATTCAAAAGCAAGCTGAAAACTTCTCGATATTAAATGAAATGCAACAGAAAAGCGCTGGAATGATAAATTTAATTCAATTCCTCGAAAAACCCTGTTTTCGTATTTTTCACAACCTTATCCCAATGGAAGAATCGGCCATTCATCGCTATGTAAACGCCATAAGGTAATGATTGTACAAATGCGAGTGCACTTCCCAGATTGAAAAACCCGTCAGAAGAGGTTCCAAAAGTCGCTGGGATCAATGCACCGGTCAGAACGATGGTTTTATCTTTAATGTTTGATTTAGCGATTGCGGTAGCCGTTTCCACGATGGTGTCAGTACCATGAGTTACAATGATCCTGTCATTTTCCGATTTTTTACAATTATATGCTATGATCTCTCTGTCGGTTTCTGTAAGGTCCAGGCTGTCGATCATCATAAGTGTTCTAATATCCAGGTCAACCGTGCATCTTCCACGTTCGAACATTTCAACTAAATGTGTATTTCTAAAATAGAGTTCCCCGTTTAAAAAATTATACTCTTTATCGAATGTTCCACCCGTTACAAAAACTTGAATCATGCTTATTTACTATTATTTCAAGGTTTAAAATTATTATTTTACATCGTATGTAAAAGCCCCACAATGTTAACTAATTCTGAAATAATAACTATATAAACTTTAATTATTCTGTATTTTTACCCGCATGAATCAAATATCAGGAGATATTAAAAAAATGGAAATTGTATTTGAAAGGGATCCTGTTCTTATGGGATTGTATCAAAAGTTTGGAATGCCGGAGGTACACATAGGAGAAGGTCTGTTCAATGATTTGATTCGTTCGATCGTAGGCCAGCAATTATCTGTTATGGCTGCGAAAACGATTTATGGCAGATTTGTTCAATTATTTACGGATCAGGTAGATGCAGAGGCTATAATTGAGAAGGAAATTGAAGAATTGAGATCTGCTGGGCTTTCTGGTCAAAAAGCTTCTTATATCAAGAATGTTGCTGTATTTTTTCTTGAAAATAAATTACTGGACAAGGAATGGGATGACTTATCCGATGAAGAAATAACAGAACTATTGATTCAGATAAAAGGCGTGGGTTTATGGACCATTCAAATGATCCTCATGTTTTCATTGCATCGTCCGGATGTTTTTCCGGTAGGAGATCTTGGAATACAGATGGGAATGAAGCAGATGTATAAATTGGATCTTGAAGGAAAATTTCTGAGAAATGAAATAGTAAAGATTGCAGAAAAATGGGAGCCTTACAGATCAGTTGCGAGTAAATTAGTTTGGTTGGGAAAAGATGAGAAATGAGGAGAATAATCGGGAAATATGAAGGAGAGAAACGCGGTCCGATGCTCATTGTTTTTGGTGCAATGCACGGGAATGAGAATGCGGGTTACAAGGCTTTGGAGCTTATGATAAAAATGCTGGATGTTGAACCCGTTACTAATCCACATTTTTATTATAATGGTATTGTTTTGGGCCTGGCCGGCAATTTGAGGGCCATGAAACAGAAAAAAAGATTTATCAATAAGGACCTCAACCGATGTTGGACCAAAGAAAATGTTGAATTTGCGGAAAATCATGATAAATCGGAACTGAATGAGGAGCTTCTTGAGATAAAGGAAAGCTTGTCGGTTATCCGAAAGGAAATAAAGCGATATAAGCCTGAACGTTTATATGTGCTCGATCTGCACACCACATCTTCTAACCGGGGCATTTTCACCATTGTTCCAAATAATCAGAATAGTATTGAAATAGCGGTTGAGCTGGGTGCTCCGGTTATAACGAATCTTACGAATGGATTGTCCGGCACTTCCATGCAATATTTCAACACAGAAAACATGGGCGTTGATACGATTGCGCTTACATTTGAGAGTGGACAGCATGATGATCCGCTTTCGATTAATCGTGCCATTGCTGCTATCACGAATTGCATGAAAATAATTGGTAGTATTGATGGGCGACATATTGAAAACAGACATAATTTCTTATTGGTTGAATATTCGAAGGGTCTACCCAAACTTTGCAGTTTGATCATGAAACATCAAATAAAGCCTGGAGATGATTTCGAAATGATTCCGGGATTTCATAATTTTCAGCCTGTGCGTAAAGGGGATAGACTGGCTACTGATAAAAATGGACCTATTTATGCTGCAAGTGATGGATTGATGTTAATGCCATTATATCAAAAACAGGGGGCCGAGGGTTTTTTTTTAATTAAAGTATTGGATCACGATTTTAAACAAACAAAATGATAAAAGAAAAAGATATAGATCAGATTGCGGAACAGATTTCGACGATGGATTTCGAATCGCTTTTAATGGAGATCAAGCAAAATTATCCATTGATCCATAGTTATCTGTTGAATGAACAAATGTCTTTGTTGTCAGAGGAAGAATACCAATTATTGTGGTTTGATGCTATGGTGATCTTAAAGTCCTGTGAGCGATGTGGTAATATTCAGAAAGATCTGGATCAGGCCAGACTGGAAGATTATGAGTCAGACAACTGGGCCAAATTTGAAAATAGTAAACCTGCTGGGTTCAGGGATAAATTAGATGTATTCTTCAACGAAACGGATCAGGAAGACCTGTTGGCTTTTATTGAGGATAGCCTTGCAGATGACGATGAAATGCAAGTCAGTTCAGCCGCAAAAGAAATCATCTTTATTGTTTTGAAATCCCTAGTGGATCTACTAACGGAAACCGAATAAAATTGAGAATAACTTCCCTGGTTATTTCCGGGAAAAATCAAATATCAATGATTATTCTTCCATTCCAATGACCCGGGATGATCTCGCTGAGAAAATACCCAGACCATTTTGGATATTACTGTATACTGCGATAGGGTCAGAAAATAAACCAAACCCACTGGTTCGCTGATATTGCAGCAATGATTTTGAGTATTCATAATGATCCTTTGAAATACAGTTCCAGGTAATTTTCAATGCATCCACGGGAATTACTTCTATTTCCTGGTCGCTTACCAATAGAAAATCTATGGTGTATTTTTCGCCGTTAAAATTCTGATCCGACAGCAAAAACCCTGATACGCCTTGTTCAAAATTTGAGTCTATTGAAAAATACCTGTCCGGGTAGGTTTTTACGATCAAGGTCGTATCACCAAAAACGATGATCTCTTTGGATTCCACCAAAATCTTATGAACCTGTATTTCGTAATAATTTACCTGGTCTGCGGGGTCATTAAAAACGATTTCTATTGCATTTTGTTTTTCATCTCCATTTGGTCCCGGAAAGCCAAAATTCTTTTTGAATGTGACGGATTCCGGCATAACCAATGGGGGCATTTTTGTTTCCGCGAAGGCTAAATCATAATCGGGGTGTTGAACCTCAATTTTGTAATCATAATCGGGGATCAATCCCTGATTCAATGCCTGAGTGTAATCTCCATTTTCATTCTGCATTACTTCATAGACCAATTCTCCTTGTCTGAACAGTTTTATGGTTGCATCATTTATTGAAGAATCCATTTCGGGAAATGTTTCATCCAAGCCAAAATTTTTGGAAATTTTAAAATGGAGGCTGGTATCAATATCGCTGATGAAACTATGAACAACCAATTGATTGTCCAGTTCCTGGCGTGGGATCTCTAGTTCCTGAATGAAAAAATCATTACAGGATGTAAGCGAAAGCGTCAAAATCATCAGACTAAAAAGCTTAATATTTCTAAATTTATTATTCATCGTTCTATTCTTCAAATGGTTTTTCATTAAAATTCAATTCTGTAAGCTATTGATGGGATGATTGGGAACAAACTGAATTGTTCCAGTATCGTAATGCTATTAAAGCTTCCATCAGAATTTGGTTCTGGTACGTATTTAGTGGTGGCATTCAAAAAGAATGGGTTGGATCTGTTGTATGCATTGTATGCGCCCACTGAAATTGTGCTCTTAAATCGCTCTCTGTTTATGTGCCAATCCACGCCTATATCCAATCTGTGGTAGGGTGCCATTCTGAATGAGTTTCTATTTCTGAAACTTTCCGATTCAGAGGAAAGAAGGGGCCCTGATAAAATGGTTTCCGGTTCATATGGAAGTTCAGAATTATAATAGCTGTAGAATTTTGAATTTGCCAGGGAATATGCATTGCCTGTTCCATAAACCCAGGTGGCAGAAACTTCCAGGTTTTTTAGTATTTGATAGGAAGCAACAACCGAGATATCATGTCTTCTGTCATATTTATAGGGATACCAATTACCCCCATTTTTTTCGTCAAATTGTCTTGTTGTCCAGGATAATGTATAGCCCAGCCATCCGGTAAAGCGTCCTCTTTTCTTTTGTAAAAACAGTTCGCCGCCGTAAGATCTTCCCTGCCCTTGTGTGACCAGTTCTTCCCATGGTTTCAAATCAAATTGTCCGGCACCTTCTTTAAATGCGGTTACATTATCCAATTCTTTATAATAGGCTTCGACGCTCAGTTCATATTCGTCATTAAAAGTTTTTGCCAGACCGGCTGCTGCCTGCCATGATTTCTGTGGTTTGACCAGTTCTGTTGTTGGCAACCATTGATCCCAGGGAAGGCCAACGCTTTCACTGGTTAAAAACTGAAGGTATTGTTGCATGGTCGCATAGGATAATTTCAATGCGATTTCTCCGGGTAATTTAAAATTGGCACTGATCCTTGGCTGAAGTGACTGGTAATATTCATTTTCCAGCTGGTAATGAGAATAATGCAATCCCAGATTCAATTTCAAAAAGTCGCCTATTTTCATGTCATCTTCCAGGTATGCTGCATATTCTATGGAATTCAGATCCGGTTGTCCTAAAATGGTATCTAAATTAAAGGAACCCTGCGGGTTAGTTACGGTAAATTCGAGGCTTGTTTTTCCTGGTTTGAAAGTATGGTAGATGCTTTTTGCGCCAAATCGAATAAAGTGATTCGGGCTTGGCAAATAATCAAAATCAATTTTCAAAGAATAATCATCAATGCCTGAACCATAGCTGGTCCCTATTTTGGAAGTCGCCTCCTGCAAATAGTCTATTGATGAAACACCAATACCAGTTGAGAAATTATATTCACTGTAAGTCAGGGTAGTATTGCTGAATAATTTTGGTGTCCAGACATGGTTCCAGCGAAGGGCTGAAGTCAGGTTACCCCATTGCAATGAAGTAGATAATTTATTATCAAGAATATCCTTTTCGGAGTTATTATATTCAAAAGAAAAAGGATCCTGGCCAGAATACACGCTGAGATATAATCTATCCTTATCTGAAAATTTCCAATTGGCTTTACCATTAAAATCATAAAAATAATATCCAAAAGAACCACTTCTTCCTTCTCCGTTCTCCAATGCCTTTTTAATTAAAGGTTGCGCGAGGAAATCAATATAGGTTCTTCTTCCTGAAAGGGCAAATGACCCCTTATCCTTTACGATCGGACCTTCTAGAAGAAGTTTGGATGAAATGAGGCCAATGGAAGCTGCTCCATGATATGATTTCATATTGCCGTCCTTCATGGAAATATCTATAATGGATGACAATCTTCCTCCATATCTTGCCGGAAATCCACCTTTGATCAGGGTGACATTTTTGATTGCGTCCGCATTGAAAACGGAGAAAAAACCAAATAAGTGGGAAGCATTGTAAACGGGTACGCCATCAAGAAGAATCAGATTCTGATCCGGGCTGCCCCCTCTGACATACAATCCATTTTGTCCCTCGCCACCGGATTGCACACCTGGTAATAGCTGCAGGGCCTTTAATACGTCGACCTCTCCCAGTAAGGAAGGAATTTTTTTAATTTGTTGAACTGGAACCTCTACCAGACTCATCTGGGATTGTTCTTCGATCCTGGTACTTCGTTCGGCTGAAATTTCAATTTCATCGAGGGTAACGGAGGAAGAAAGTTCTATATTTAAATTTATATCTTTATTCAGTAGAATAGCGTATGTTTTGGTTTCATAACCGATATATGAAACGTCTATATACAAAGAATCAGCATCTAAAGACAAACTATAGAAGCCATAAGTATTCGTAACCGTCCCGCTATTTGATCTAAAATCAAAGATATTAGCAGATATTAATTTTTCTCCGGTCTCCGAATCTTCTATATAACCACTCAGTGTATATTTTTGTGCGTTTGCGTTTCCAGCGAAAAGCAAAATACTCCAAAAGGTAATCAAAAATATTTTTTTCATGCAATGTTATTTTTCATTGATTGTTAAACGTTGAAAGTGCAAAATTGTGCTAAAATACTTCTTGTTTCTGTATTAATTCGATAGATGTACGAATTCTATAGATAGTATAGAGATAGTTTAATGGCAGCAGAAATATTCTTCGGTTTTTGACAATTATTGCTAACTTTAACCATCAAATTTTATGTATGTTAGACATTAAACTCTTAAAGAAAATATGCCAGTTGCCTGGCGCACCCGGATATGAACAACCGATCAGAAGTTTCTTAATGAAAGAACTGGAAGGATTAGTCGACGAAATTTCGACTGATACCATGGGAAACGTAATTGCATTTAAAAAAGGGACCAGCAGTAAGAAATTGATGCTTGCTGCCCATATGGATGAGATCAGTTTTATAGTAACCCATATCGATGATGACGGATTTATCAGATTTCAACCTTTGGGAGGCTTTGATCCGAAAACGCTGACTGCTCAAAGAGTGATCGTACATGGGGAGGAGGACATAATTGGTGTGATGGCTTCAAAGCCCATTCATATTATGTCTCCTGAAGAAAGGAAAAAGCCAATTGAACTGAAAGATTTTTATATCGATACGGGTTTGAGTGGCGAGATGGTTAAGAAACTGGTTTCTCCGGGGATGCCCATCACCAGGGAAAGGGAATTGATAGAAATGGGAGACTGTATCAATTCAAAATCATTGGACAACCGGATATCTGTATATGTATTGTTAGAAACCCTGAAAGCTTTATCAAAAGTTGAAACGCCAACTGATGTATATGGTGTATTTACGGTTCAGGAGGAAGTTGGTATTCGTGGTGCGACTGTTGCCAGTTCTGCTATCCAACCTGATTTTGGAATAGCCATCGATACGACCATTGCATTTGATTTGCCCGGAGCGCAGGCGCACGAGGTCATTACCCGGCTTGGAAAGGGGGCAGCGATCAAGATATTGGATGGAATGACCATAGCGGATTACAGGATGGTTGCCTTCATGAAGGAACAAGCCACAAAATTTGAAATTCCATTTCAAATGGAGATATTGCCGGCAGGAGGAACGGATACGGCGGCGATGCAGCGTGCCGGAAATGGCGGTTCAATTTCTGGGGCGATATCCATTCCAACCAGGCATTTGCATCAGGTAATCGAAATGGTACATAAACATGATGTGAAAAATGCAATTGATCTTTTGAAGAAATGCATTCTTGGAATCGGTGCCTATGACTGGCAGTTTAAATAATAAAAAAAATAAATGAAAAGCGATGAAATGCTCATTCTTGGCCTGATGTCAGGGAGTTCCCTCGACGGCATTGACATGGCATTGTGTTCATTTTCCGGATTGGGTGAATCATTGCAATGGAAACTGATACATTCTGTTCATGTTCCTTTTGAGCCGAAGTGGAAAAAATTGCTGCAGGACCTGCCGGGATCAAGTGCTTATGATCTTTCTCTGGCTGATTATGATTTTGGAAATTTATTAGGGGCTTCATCAAAAAAATATTTTTCAGATTTCAAACCGGATTATATTGCCTCCCATGGCCATACCATTTTTCATTATCCGGCACTTAAAATGACTTGTCAGATCGGAAACGGTGCAGTCATTGCAAGTGCTTCAGGAATAAACACCATTTGTGATTTCAGATCGATGGACATTGGTTATGGTGGACAAGGTGCCCCGATCGTTTCTTTATTTGATCTGGATTTTTTTGGGGGTCTTGATGTTTTGGTGAATCTAGGAGGAATCGCAAATTTAACTGTTCCGGATAAAAACCAGACGATCGCCTATGACATTGGTCCTTGTAATCAATTGTTGAATTATCTTGCAGGAAGTATAGGATTGGAATATGATCAGGATGGTCTATTAGCTGCCCAGGGTGAGATTGATCAAAATTTACTTAAGACTTTGTCGGGACATAGTTATTTTGACAGAACTTTTCCCAAAACGCTTGACAATGGCTATATTTTTAATGAATTTGTGCCCATTCTTGATAAAAGTAAGGCATCCGTTCAGGATAAGTTAAGAACTGTAGTGGAATTGATCGCAAAAATGCTGAGCCGGGAAATTACGATGCACCTGGCAAATCATAAAACGAAGGCTGGTGTAATGTTCACTGGAGGGGGTGCGAAAAATACATTTTTGATGGAGACATTTCGTAAAAAGGCAGTTGGTTTTGAAATGATCGAGACCGATGATGAGATGATCGATTTTAAGGAAGCGATAATGATGGCATATCTTGGATATCTTCGGGTGAAAGGGAAAATTAATGTGCTTTCAAAAGTTACCGGAGCATCAAAAGATTCAATTGGAGGAAGTATTTATCTGGCATGATATATGGAAAATAAAGAGAATAAAATATTGATCACAGGCGGAACAGGATTTTTGGGTTCCTATATAATACGGACCTTTTTGAAAGCGGGATACCGGAACATTTTTATTACCAAAAGAAAGGAGAGTCGACTTGATCTCATCCGGGATGAGCTGGATAAAATAACTGTGATTGATACCCATATCAATGATCTGATGGGTATGGAAGCTGCTATGGAAGGGGTGGATACGGTAATTCATGCAGCCGCTTTGGTATCTTTTGTTCCTGAGGACGAATCAGAATTATTCAAAACGAATGTTGAGGGTACAGAAACGATTGTTAATGTTTGTTTGACGGCAAAAATCAAGAAACTGATTTTTGTTAGTTCAGTTGCTGCCCTGGGAAGACTCAAGGATGAAAAATTGATCAACGAGCAAAACAAATGGGTTCCTAGCAATTTGAATACGCAATATGCCAAGAGTAAATACCTGGCTGAGCAACATATCTGGAGAGGAAAGGAAGAAGGGCTTGACGTGGCAATTATCAATCCTTCATTGGTTATTGGGCCCGGGTTTTGGAATAGTGGTTCCAGCAATATATTTAAAACAGTCTATAAAGGATTGCCCTTTTACCCTCCGGGCAATACCGGAGTGGTGGATGTACGGGATGTAGCAGCGATGATCTTAAGCATATTTGAAAAAGATATTTCGGGAGAACGGATTATAAGTAGTGGGGGAAATATCAGTTATCAGTCGTTATTTGAAAAAATAGCGATATCGCTTGGTGTAAATCCTCCAAAGCGAAAATTATCCAGAATTTTAGGCTCGGTTGCCTGGAGAATAATAAAAATTCAGAGCTGGATTTTGGGCAATCGTCCTACGATCACACAAGAATCGATGAGAACCTCTTTCAATTCGTTTTATTATGACAATACCAAATCTGTAGAATTATTGGGGTATAAGTATTATGAAATTGATCAAACAATTGAAGCCTCCTGCCAATCATTTTTGAATTCTAAAAAGAATGGCCTGGAGTACGGCATAATTGACTAACAGAATACCGAATGAAATCCTTTAATAATTATGATGATAACATTCTATTCGTTTTGTCTTCCGCCCACTGGAAGATGAATCGTGTACTTAGGCAAAGGTTTAAAAAGGAAAAACTTCAGGTGAGTCCGGATCAGTGGTTGATCATGTTAAATTTGATGGATCAGGGCAGCATGACCCAAAAGCAACTGGCCAACAGTCAGTATAAAGATAAGTCTTCAATCAAGCGATTACTTGATCATTTGAAAGATAAAGGGCTGATTCAAAAGAAGAAAAGCAAAAAAGATCTCCGAAAAAATTTGGTCTTTCTAAGTGGAAAAGGTCACGAAGTGATCATTGAAATGAATGAGGTTGCCCAAAAAGCATTTCAAACAGCCTGCAATGATCTTAAAGAAGTTGAATTAAATGCTTTAAAGCGGTTGATCAATATGATTGAGGAAACATAGAGGGGATCAATTAACTCGAATAGAAAGGTCATTTGGGTACAAAAAAATGGGTTCTAACCGATGTTAGAACCCGATAAAAAGCAGAGTTTTATTAAAAGTTATAAAGAAATCAATTACCTAAAAAAGCATTCCTATTTTCATGCAAAATCTTTGGTACCTGACCCTTTTTTCCAGTATTGATCTGTCCCACCAACCTGATTCTTGTTTCAAATAGGCTTTTTGAAATACAAGACCGATCTCAGCTGTAAAATTTGCTGTTTTTGACCCACCGAATCTAATTCCTGCACCTGGGTTCAGGAAGTATCCGCCGGAAGCTTCAATGAAGTTGCTTCCTTTATTAATAAATCCATACCCGGCTTTAACCACATAATATGGACTGATATTTTTTGCTAAAAGGTATCCCCTTGCTTCACCTGCCAGGGAATAGAAAATTTCTCTTGATACAGGGTTGAAATTGTTAATCCCTAAATTTAGTCCGGCTCCGATCCATCTGTTAAATTGATAACCGGAAGTATGATTCATTTCTAATCCCAGGACAAGGTTTCTGGCGGATAAAAATCCAGGCATTAATCCAAGACTTGAATGATGGTAAAAACCTTTTTCTTCAAAATTATAGCTTCTGGCAAAATCAAGATTTTTATGTTTTATGGATTTAATCGATTCATATTTTATTGTAATCAGATTGTCACCAATATTCATTTTTATAAATTCGCCATCTTTGAATTCTGTTAATTTTCCCTCCAGTACACTTCCGTCTTTTAATTTGACTATGGTCAGATAACTGTCTTGCTGGCTGAACCCCATTTGCAGGGATACAAGAATCAGAATGATGATTTTTGCTATTTGTTTCAAGTCTTTCATTTGTTTTGAATTACTTTGGAGCAATTGGGATATGGCTCAATTGCACCAGATTTTTAGGATCTGAGCTATCGAATTGATAAAAGCCATCTGAACCGATCATTAAAAGCAGATCGTTCTTCAGAGAGATCACATCAAATCCATTCATATTATCATATGCATCCAGTTTGTTCTTATCAATATTTTCAAGATCAGAAACATCAAAAACCTTCAATCCATAATCTCCTTCGCACAGATATAAAATACTGTTTCTGACTGCCAGTCCATGTGGATGATCCATTGGGTATGATTTAATAAATTTAGGATTGATCACATTACTGACATCCACAACATCCAGCTGGTTGGTGAATTCCTGACATCTGGTTCCATCACGAAGTGTAATAAAAGCGATATCGTTTTCCACAACCACAGGATCACAGGCGTTTGCATGTTGGAATAAGGCGCTATAACTTGGATTGGCAGGATCCTGGGTATTATAAATATACATACCTGAAGTTGAACCAAGGAACAACATATCTTTATAAGGGAAGATCGTTTCGATGTTCCAGCCTACTTGTTCCTCATCAACCATTATCGGATTTGCCGGAGAATTCAAGTTCCAGGTTTTGAGAATGTAACTATCAATAGTATACAAGAAACCTTGAGAGATAGTAAATCTGGCCATTGATCCACCTATGCCAGCATTTCCAGAAGCTGACCCGTCTGAAGCTGTTTCTGCGTCTACAAAAATGCCCCCATTGATTCCACCAAACCAACCATTATCAAAACGGACGTCAGAACAATCAATGTCAATAGTAATATCTGTTTCATTATAATATACCAGATAGCCACGTTCAGGGTCATTTCCAAGCAAGTTGAATACATCTGTCTGCCTGTCTAACAAAACCGGGTTTTGAACATCCTGAATATCTATGGTCAGAAAATCAACATAACTGTCAGCATAAAGATTGTCATTGTATATCGCCATGTCAACGTTTCCTGGGATTTCAATGAAACTGACTTCAACTGGATTGTTTGGATCTGTATTATCAAACACATGAATTCCTTCCCTGAGTTCATTGATCAGCAGGTAATTCTTATAAACATAAATTTTGCCCGGATTTTCAAGAGGCCTTGCCTGAGTGGCGCTAATGTCTACTCTAAACTGTGGCCCTTTCAGGTAAACGGGGTTAAATTGAACATAGGTTCTTTTTGCATCACATTTGTCTTCAAGACAAGACTGAAAACCCAGAGTAGTTACAGCAAAAAGGATTAAAATTATAATTGGAGAAAAAAGTTGTCGTATCATTTTAGTAATTATTTTAAGCTGAAACAATTATCTGCTTTATTCAGTTCCAAAGACAATGATTATAGGTGGATGGTTGGGTAAACAGAGATATTTTTTAAAAAAAATCTATCCTGAGCGATTCACTTTATCTATTTATACTATTTTGCAATAAATATTTGAATTATGATAGCAAATTTTAACTATAGAAATCCGGTAAATATTGTTTTCGGTGAGAACACATTAGATCAATTATCAAGTTATTTGCCAAAGAAGAAAATCCTTTTGGTGTATGGGCAGGGAAGTATCAAAAAGAATGGTGTATATGACAGAATTCTTGCCATTACTTCGGATTTGAGCATGGTTGAATTTGCAGGAATTGAAGCAAATCCAAAATTTGAAACACTAATGAAGGCGGTTGAACTGGGCCGTAAAGAAAAGGTTGAATTCATTCTTGCTGTTGGTGGTGGTTCAGTGGTTGACGGAGCAAAATTTATAGCTGCTGCCATTCCTTTTGAAGGAGACGAATGGTCCATATTGAAAGATAATGCAAAGGTGACAGCTGCCATTCCCCTTGGAACGGTACTCACTTTGCCGGCGACTGGTTCAGAAATGAATTCAGGGGCGGTTATTAGTCGAAAAAGTACCAATGAAAAATTATATTTTGGAACTCCGCTGTGTTATCCTGTTTTTTCTATTATGGATATCACAACGATAGAATCCCTCCCACTCAGGCAGAAAGCGAATGGGGTAGTGGATGCTTTCGTTCATACAACTGAACAATATATGACCTATCCGGTCAATGCAAAACTTCATGATCATTTTGCTGAAAGCATATTAAAAACGCTGATTGAAGAGGGACCCCGATATGTTAATGGATCATTTGATAAAGAGGTGGCCTCCAATATTATGTTCACGGCTATGATGGCGCTCAACGGTTGGTTGTCAACTGGTGTTCCAACGGATTGGTCCATTCATTCTGTCGGACATGAACTGACTGCTTTCCACGGATTGGATCATGGTCAGAGTCTTGCTGTTTTACTTCCTTCAATGTACAAAAAAATGATGCCTGAAAAACTGGAAAAACTGGTTCAGTTTGCGGAGAGAGTTTGGGGTGTAACAGAGGGTTCAAAAGAGCAAAAAGCCTTAAAAGCCATTGAACTGACTGAAGCATTCTTTAATAAATTAGGGGTAAATACAAGGATCTCTAATTATGCAGATGGATTGGAAACTACCAAGAAAGCAATTTCTGATCGCTTTAAGGACAGGGGATGGGTTAAATTAGGTGAAAACGGTTCTGTTACGCCTGAGGTAATTGAAGATATTCTGGAAATGGCCTGGTAAATTGCTTGATTAAATAAAACAGCTTAAGTCGATCTGTGTATCAATTTGTCATAAGGGAAAATAACATCCATTCCTTTTGAATTAAAGTATTTTTGGACATATTTTTCACCCTGGTCAGAGGCTGCAAGCAAGAAATCACCGCCCCAGGCACCCAAAGATTTTATGGTTCCTGAAAAGTTTTTGTATTCGCTTTCCTTCAAGGTAGGCACGCCAATGGTATCACTTATAATGGATTCATGTTGTTCAAGCAGCTCAGTGAATTTGTTGAAAGATTTCAATTGACTGATTTCGGTTGAAATTTCAGATATTTTATCAATTACATCCTTTTTATTCTTGAATTTTCGACCGTGTATTTTCAAAGAGGATTCGCTGTCTTGTTTTTTGCCCTGGTAAACGAAAAATAATTTATTGGCAAAAGAAGGGTAGAAATCAATTTCATGAAAATGTAAATTATCTTCTCCCAGTTGATATTCAATTGCATCGTCAGCTTCAGCACAGGCTACATCATAGCCGGAACCATTATAAAGATCAAAATATAAATGGAAAGGATTAATTTCTGCCCATTGGGCGACTGTTGAAATGAGCGTAGAACTTGATCCAAGACCCCATTCCCGTGGAAACTGTAATTGTGTTTCTACTTTAAAACCACTCCAGGTCGACAGGAACTCAGAATTTCCCCGAACGGCAGATCTGAGAATTTTTTTCAATTGTTTGGAAATAACAGGATCTGAAGTCTTAATAGCTGAAAAATCATAAAGAGACATTTGGGCCTCAAACCATACATCACCATTCTGATCCAGGGCTTCCCAAATCAAATCAGACCCTCTGGCATTTTTTATCGTCATTCTCTGCCCAAGCTTAGTGGGTAAGGCGATAGAAAGTGCGCCGTGAATTACGGCATATTCTCCGGTCAAAAGTAATTTCCCTCTGGCGTAATAATCCTTTTTGATACGTTTAAGGTTTTAGTTAATCAAAACTACAAAACAATTATAAACTTAAAAGATTATTATATGAATAAAATCTATTTGTAATACAATTATTTGAAATGGTTTAGCAATTACAAAAAAAATGAATCTGTAAATTTACTACTTTATAAAAAAAAGAATGGATGATTTTTTATGTGTATTTTATTCGAAAATATGTAATTGAAATTTTTCATTCGCTTTTTTCAAGCCAGATTCATTGATTTTTTGGGTTTAGATAAAGGTTGAGCATCGATGTGATATTGATCATTGATTTCCGTTAATTTCATGTCGATGATTTCATTTCTCAAGCCAGCTTCAACAGGGAATTCGACCTTAAGATAGTTGTCAGTGAATCCGGTTAGCTTGGACTGGTTATTTGATTTTTCAACCAGCACCTTTCTAGTCTGGCCTATGAACTGGTTATAAAAATGTCTTTGTTTTTTGAGTGACAGTTGGGTCAGGATCGTATTGCGTTCTCTTCTTCTGTCCATTGGTACTTTCCCTTCCATATCAAATGCGGGTGTGTTTTGTCTTTCTGAATAGGTAAAAACATGCAGGTACGAAACATCCAGCCCATTGATATAATCTAAAGTTTCTTTAAACAATTCATTGGTTTCTCCCGGAAACCCTATGATCACATCAACTCCGATACTTGCGTGCGGAATTTTTTCTCTGATAAAATCAATTTTATCTGAATACAGATTGGTCCGATATCTTCTTTTCATCAATTTCAGAATAGTATCAGATCCGGATTGCAGGGGGATATGAAAATGAGGAACAAATCTTTTGGCCCTGGCTATAAAATTGATGACTTCATCCGTAATCAGATTGGGTTCAATTGATGAGATTCTGAATCTTTCAATTCCGTCCACTTGATCCAGAGCTTTTACAAGATCGATGAACATGGATCTCGTTCGGTCGGCATTACCTTCAATTATATCTGTACTGTTGCCAAAATCACCTATATTAACGCCGGTAAGCACGATTTCCTTAACCCCCATTCGGGCTATTTTTTTTGCATTATTCACGACTTCCTCAATGGTCCCGCTTCTGCTTTTTCCTCTTGCTTTTGGTATGGTGCAATAGGTGCAAAGATAATTGCATCCATCCTGTACCTTGAGGAAGGATCGGGTTCTGTCTCCGAATGAATACGCATCTTCAAAATTATTTATTTCCTTGATCTCTCCGATGTGAATGGATGCCTTTCCGTTCTGTTTAGTCAGGTTATCAATATAATTCAGGATCTTAAATTTTTCACCTGCACCCAAAACAAGATCTACCCCTTCTATATTTGAAATTTCCTCAGGTTTTAATTGAGCGTAGCAGCCAATCACCACAATGACGGAGTTTTGATTAAACGCCCGGGCTTTACGAATGAACTTCCTGTTTTTCTTATCTGCGAAATCCGTAACACTACAAGTGTTAATTACGGTCACATCAGCTCCCTGTTCAAAAGGAACGACAGCGTATCCTTTATTTTCAAAACTCCTGCCAATTGAAGAGGTTTCAGAGTAATTGAGTTTACATCCCAGTGTGTAAAAAGAAACTGTTTTAGGCGTAGACATACAAAAAAATTATACTGAATTATGGGATGCTTTTTGACCCATCCCGAAGATGCCTTTTATACAGTAAAACATATCCGATTGTAGTCAATAAACCGATGATTGTTAGGACAGACCATAAAGTGTCATAATTGAATCTATCGGCTATTTGCATACCTAATATAGGTGCAAATATAAAAGCAAGTGAAAAAGACATGCCATAAAATGACATATATTTCCCCATTTGTGCTTTTTTAGCTCTTCTCATTGTGAATGCATTGGCAAAAGGCATATGGAACATTTCGCCAAAAGTCAGGAGCAACATTGAAACCAATGCCAGTCCTTTCCAGGGGCCCAGCAGGAATACAAAATAGGAGATTCCGATCAGAAATGTTCCCCAAATGATGACTTTGAGAGAATTGATCTTTTTTTCAAGCAGAAAGACCAATGGCATTTCTATGAAAGCGATCAAAAAACCATTCATTGCCATGATCATTCCAATTGATGCTTCATTAAACATGAGTTTCGTCTTGAGAAAAACAGGCAAAGTGCTCATTAATTGGAAAAACACCAGCATGGTAATCGTATTCAACCCGAGAAAAACCATAAATATTTTATCTGTAAAAAGGCTTTTTAAAACGGGTATTGGTGGTACGATTGTTTGATCTTCCGGCTGGTCTTTTGTGACTGGTTTGAGAAAAGCCAGCAAAAACAGACCGGCCGTGATACAGGTAATGGCATCCAACCAAAACAGCCATTCGTAACCAAGACTTAGAGCAATTAATCCTGCTATGGCAGGACCTATGCCCCAACCGGCATTAATCGCCAATCGAATGAGCGAAATGGACCTTGTCTGGTCTTCCGGTTTACTATAAGAGGCAACCGCAGTCATATTGGCGGGGCGGAACGAATCTGAAATGACACTTGTTAGGAATATAAAGAGATTAAACATCAGAAAGGTGGTCATTTGTTGAAGAATAAAAAACATGACTCCTGTTAATAGCAGAGACCACAACTGCACCTTATAATGTCCAATCTTATCTGTGAGGTATCCACCCACATAGGCACCAATAAAAGAACCTAATCCAAAAAATCCCATTACAAATCCCGTTTGTTCCAGTGAAAATTCCAGTTTCTGTGTCAAATACACAGAGAGAAAAGGAATGACCATGGTGCCACTTCTGTTAATCAGCATCAAAATGCCCAGAAGCCAAACCTGTCTGGAAAGGCCTTTGAAAGAAGCAATGTATTTTTGATAGATCTTTTTAATCATTCAGAAAGTACGAAATTTACATTTTTATGAAATTTTTCACCCAGGAAGATTTTCCATCATTTAACATTATGAAATAATGCCCTTTCTGTAAGTGGTTTACGTCTAGTGTTTTATTTAAGGTTGAGTGATTATGTTCTATATATTCTTCCAGGACCTTAACACCATCGATAGTGAAAAGTTGATATTGAATTCTTCCATTTTGGATTCCATTTGCTTCCAGCTTCAATTGATCCGACACGGGGTTCGGGAAGATACTCATTCTTGTAAATTGGTCAGGATGACGTGTTTGGGTTGAACCATCAATTATGAAATCATATTTAAATGAGCCTCCAAAATCCGATTCGAATTTAATCTTTTCAAAAGAAACAGTTTCATTGACAATTCTTCGGATGCTAACCCAACCGGAACCGGCTGCCGGGTTGTTCCAGAATGAAAGCCCGTCATTTCCGGAATCTTTAATTTCAAAACTATAGCAACCTTCCGGGATGATCAGTTCATCATCATAATTTGTGTTATTTGCCAAATTGGCTCTTTCAACAATGATATTTCCATTCTGATCTACGATAGAATATTGATTTTCAAAACCCCTGTTATTTGTTCTGACCCTGAACAACCACTTTTCATATCCTTCATATACGTCTGTCATGACATAATTTGATTGAAGGGAATTATTATTTGTATATGCATCATTCGATCCATTTGGTTGTTCGATCCTTACATAAAATGTGTTGTTTTCATTCATTCCCCAAAACCCGAGGTCATCAACCGGCAGATCTACCTTTTCCGTTTCAAGGTATTCCAGCGCGCCTGTCCAGCTATAGCTTTTTTCAGTATTTCCTTCCACTCCGTAAATGATCTTTAGGGAACTCAATGTTTCAGTTCCATTATTCCTGATAATGACAGAAGGGTCGGAGCACAAGGGGTTGAATCTTGCAAATTCGACTGCCTCGCTATTTGGTCTGACTATATGATCAATGGCAGCATCCAGCGTGAAATTAGGATCTCCATATAAAACAAGTTGGTTTGAAACCAGGTAATTTGCCTGGTCCATAAAGGTTCCAAAAACATTGTAATCCACTTTAGTTTCTGAACCAGGGTTTATGTAAGGCGTTATATCTAATTCGTGGAGATCTGTTGCCATACCGGGGCACCATCCTGCCCGGTCGTAAATCCAGGTTCCTCCTTGTGGGTAGATCGGATTATACGAACATTCCTTCCATACTGCAAAATCAAAGACTTTTTGATTCCCATTGATATATATTCTGTGATTTCTTGGTTCAAATTCCCCGTTTTGACCATGTCCGGTAATTGAGCTACGAATTTTTGCCATCGAAGTATTTGCAGGAATTTTAACAGACCTGCTTTCGAATATTCTGTCTTTTTGGATCGGATCATAATAGCCCCTTGCAAATGGCCAGATATTTTTGATACCCAATACATTTCTTGAGGGGATTCCTTCTATAAATAAAAACCGGATATCCAGTTGTTCCTGCGTGGAACCAAATTCAACGCTTAATTTTTTATTACCTTTTAAAACCGTTGAAAAATCTGTCACATCAAATGTAAAAGTTTTTCCTCCCGGCCCCAGATCCAGCCCATTGCCATACGGAGTTACCAAAGAAAGTAATTCGAGTTTTGAATCGGTATAAGTATAATGTTCCAGTTCTTCAAAAAACAGAAAATCCAGCGGTTCTACCCAATAACTGTCCAACTCATCTCCGGCTTCACTGAATAATTTGCTGTCTTTAGCTTCCCAGACAAAAAAGTTCTCCAATACAACCAAAGCATTGTTTTCTATTCCAAAATGTACAACCGAATTTTGAGGAGTGACCAGTTTTTCAATCTCTTGTATGGATTGTTGATCAATGTCATATGTTCCCCTATAAAATTGAATGTCCGGCTTTGAGTCCAATTCCGTAAAATTCAAGTGCATTCTTTTGCCATGGACGGATTTTCGCCATTGAGGTCCTCCTTCAAAATGGCTGTCATGGCCGTATAGGGATCCGTCAAACAGCGTGTTGCCTTCACCCTCGTCAAAATTATAATACAACAAGAGTTGATCATATAATGGATGTGATTCTACGATGGTATTAGCCATCAATTGACGAATGGCATTTTCATCCAGTTCCTTATTCCAGAAGCTGAATTCATCCATCATTCCATAATATCCCAGATTATGCGTCACACTACTTCCCAATCTGAATTTATGAATATTGATTGTTCTGTTCATATTTTCCCCTGAATGCCATAATTTTCCATTCAGGTAGATTTTCATAGACCCTGAGTTTGCATTTTTAGTAAAAGCCCAATGGTTCCATTTTCCTTCAAATTCTTCTGGCAGCGCTGTCTTACTTATACGATCATATGATCCTCCGGTATTTCCACAGTCCCAGTAGATGCCGGAATTGCTCCAGGGTAGATGAATGTTGAGGGATCTTTTATCATCAGCATCAAATCCTTCCAGAATTGTTGTGTTATTAGGAAGATCCTGAGGGCGCCCGAACACCCAGAAAGTGATCGTTAATTCCTCAGATACCTGATTGAAAGCTAATGGGTCAATTTCAACTCCCCACGAACCTCCAAATTCAAGACTTTGTGGCTGAGCGGAATTGTCAGTTGTCATTAATCCTTGTTTTTCTGCGGGATGTGTTCCCAGTGCCACCTGACCGGACAGGCCTGCATTCTGGGATATGTCGATGAGCAGGTCTGATACTCCATCCCAAATAAAGGGGGTATGAAAATTCAATCGATTGAAACCGGAATTTTCGATGTTCAGGTCGGAGAAAAACACATTTTGGAGCTTTTCTTGCATGAAATAATTTTCGGTAAAGGTTGAGTCTTGAATGTTTGCCAGGCTTATGCCAAAAAAAGAAAACTGAGCTCCCGCTACGGGAAAATTCAAAGCTAAACCGTTTATTTCACCGGCATCAAATCCTGAATCCATCAGTTCCTGACGGGTATATAAAAACTGCAATCTTTGAGGATGGGTGGTATTGAGTAGAATTTGGTCTGCAGGATCAGCATTAACTTCAAAGAGTTGTTCTGAATATATTTTATCGTATTCGGTTTTAATATGGTCAAAAGCATAATAGGTATAATGTGTATCCAGGGTATATGCGAAATAATCTTCAGTATTCTGGGAGACCTGATAATCATAGCTAAAAACAAGTGCGGAATCTGTTAATTCCGGAACGTGTAAAAACGTATTGCAACTATAATCCCATTCTTTGCAACCGATACTCCCATTGCCGACAGCTGCATCGAAGCATCGCATGTTATAGACCATTAAGATTTTTTCATAGATCTTATTATCATCGGGAAAGTCAAAATTTCCACTCCGGCTGGTAGAATCCCAGGTAAAAGTTTGAACGATGGTAGTATCCTGAGACCAACTTAATTGGAGCGTAAAAATGAATATTAAGGCTAAAAAAGGCTTTTGGATTTTTGAGAAAAGGATCATAATTTTTGAATCTTTGATTAATTACATAACAATATAATTAATGCATCTCAAAACCGGTTATTTCAATTGACTTTAGATGAAATTCAAGCCTGATTTCTTACTTCGGGGAGTTATTGTGTTTTATGACCAATCCGATTTCTTGCAGGCCAAACAAAGTGTCCATTCGCGTAAATTGGTCCAGTTCAATCAGATATCTTCCGGTGACAGAGAAATTTACCTTTTGAGCGAGCGGCGCCAACATTTCACAGTTTTCATCGTCGCATGAACCATTCCATAATCCTGATTTGCTTATCAAATTTATATTCAGGGTATCTGTCCTTTGGTTATTAGAAGGGTCTTTTAAAGTATGCCTGAAATATAGATTCTTGAATGGATAAGACTTATTGATTTTTAATTTGAGAAAAATGTCATAATTGCCTGAAGTATCAGTTATCTCTGGTTGAAATAGGATATGCTGATCGTAATCCCAAACCTGACCCGCAATCTTGAAAGTTTCTTCAAAAAACGGTTTGGGCTTACAGCTTACCATTAAAATGCTTATAATTAGCAGTAAGCCCAAAAGGAATGGATGTTTTTTTCCGGTTCTTAGAACATTTTCTTTCATAGGATTTTTTAACTAAAATATTCTTTCATTCTATCAAAAAATCCTCTGCCTGTATGTCCTTTTTTAGGAATGAAATTCTCAGAAACCCTCAGATTTTCCATTATTTGCTTTTCGTCTTCTGAAATTTCTTTTGGTGTCCAGACATTTATATGAATCAACTGATCTCCTTTACCATAGTTATTAACAGCTGGTAAACCTTTGCCTTTGAGTCTGAAAATTTTTCCGGACTGTGTGCCAGGCGGAATTTTTATTTTCACATCACTGCTTAAAGTTGGAACCGTAATATTATTTCCAAGAACGACGTCTGCAAAATTAACAAACAGGTCATAAATGATGTTTTGCCCATCTCTGGTAAAGTGTTCATGTTGTTTTTCTTCAATGCTGATCAAAAGATCACCATTCGGTCCATTATTCCTGCCTGCATTTCCTTTTCCACGCATGGATAACTGCATACCATCTTCCATTCCAGCTGGAATGTCAATAGCGATGGTTTCCTCACCCAGGGTATTTCCCTCTCCGTGACAAGACCGGCAGCTGGCAGTAATTTGCTTCCCTTTACCCTGACAGGTAGGGCAGGGACCTGTTGTTTGCATCTGTCCCAGAAATGTATTTTTTATCTGTCGTACATAGCCTGAGCCCTGACAAGTGTTACATGTTTTAACTGAACTCTTGTCCTTTGCGCCAGAACCGTTACAGGTGTTACATTCCACCCTTTTTTTGACTTTGATTTTTTTATTTACGCCTTGCTCAATTTCCTCCAGGCTCAATTTAAGTTTGATTCTGATATTGGAACCTTTCTCACCGCCTCCTGAACTTCTGCCTCTGCCTCCTCCTCCGAAAAAGGAATCAAACGGACTTCCTCCATCGCCGAAAATATCTCCAAACTGACTAAAGATATCTTCCATACTCATGCCGCCTCTTCCCTGAAAACCTCCACCACTCTGATCAACCCCTGCATGGCCGAATCTGTCATACCTTGCTTTCTTATCTGCATCGCTGAGCACTTCGTATGCTTCAGCAGCTTCTTTGAATTTATCTTCAGCGGATTTATCATCAGGATTCTTATCCGGATGATATTTTATCGCAAGTTGTCTGTATGCTTTTTTGATTTCAATTTTGTCAGCATTTTTTCCGACACCCAGCACCTCATAATAATCTCTTTTCGCCATTATTCTTTATTTCATTATATTTTAAGCTATTTGCCTACTACAACTTTCGCATGACGAATGATTTTATCCGTCAATAAATATCCGTTTTCAATCGTATCAACAACCTTTCCTTTCATGTCTTCAGTTGGAGCTGGTATTTCAGTAATGGCTTCGTGCAATTCAGGATCAAAAGTTTCACCTGTACTATTCATTTGTTCCAGGCCTTTTGATTTCAAAAGAGAATTCAATTTATTGTATACCATACTTACACCTTCGGAAAAAACTTCAGAATTGTTTTCATCGTCAGCACTTTTCTTAGCCCTGTCAAAGTCATCCAGAACCGGTAAAATCGATTCCATGATATCCTGAGATGCTGTTTTCATCAGCGTCAGTTTCTCTTTTACAGTTCTTTTTTTATAATTATCAAACTCAGCAAAGAGTCTTAGATACTTGTCTTTTAACTCTGCAAGTTCGATAGTTTTTTCTTCCAGTTCCTTTTTCATTTTGCTTTGGCTTCCACCTTTTTCTTTCTTTTTAGTTGCCACTTTTTTTGATTTTTCTTTTTTGGTTTCCTGCTCCTTGTTTTCAGTGTCTGAGTTCTTCATATCTTTATTCTTATCTTTATCCATGTCGCTGATTTTAGTCAATAACAACTTATCGCTATATTATAGTGATAGACATACATTATTCCTTATCAATATTATTGCCAAGCTGTTTTTTCGGTCAAATTGGCATATTATTTCAATTTTTATGAAATATTTGCCGCTAAAGCATGCTTAAAATGAATCTTGCTTTTGTTTAAACTATTGCAGTTTACTTTTGTTTAACAAAAAAAAACAACTTATGAATATATTATTACACGCACATTCCGGATTAAGATGGATCCTTTTGATCATGTTGGTTTTAACTATTGTTTATGCCTATAGAGCTAAATCAAGCCCTCATATTCCGGATAAGAAAAAAATTAATTTACCACTTTACACTTTAATTTTATTTGCTTTTCAATTTGTCCTTGGACTTGTCATGTATTTTATGAGTGGAAAAGTAAGTTTTGAAGGTGGTTTTATGAAAGACAGTATGCTACGATTTTTTACGGTAGAGCACGGATTGGGTATGATCGCAGCTATCGTTTTGATACATGTTGGATACATTAAGTCTACTAAGTTGCCTTATGCAGCTGCTTACAAAGCTATATTTATTTATTATTTACTGACTTTACTCCTAGTACTGGTCAGTATACCATGGCCTTTCAGAGGATTTGGAACTGCCTGGTTTTAATTGACCTGTTTATCAAAATAAAAAAAGGGACTAACTTGAATGTTGGTCCCTTTTTTTATTCCGATAGTGGATGTTAATTAAGCATAAACCGAACTGTCAGTCCACCATCGATTCTTGTGATCGGGAATGAAGTAGGTACATGGGGTAAGGTTTGATTGTAATCCACGAATAACCGCAGTATCAGGTTTTCAGTAACTGAATAATCTACTGCAGGACTAAACCTTATCGTAAGATTACCCCTTGTTGGATCGGCATTCTCACCATTATCGAGATAATTTTCAAGTGTAATATTGTCACGGTATGAGAAATCAAAACTAAAATTCATATCTCTGGCTGTATTACTCACACCTCTGTTGTTTTTAGCTTTTCCCGGAGCTGCATTGTTAGCACCGCCTTTGCTCAAGGCGTTTGGATCATCCGATTCTTCATTCTTATCCGGATTCGCTTTCTTCTTTTTACCCTTTTTACCAAAAATTACATTTTCCAGTTTGTATGAAAATCCTAAAACGATTTCTGTTGATTTAGTTTCGGTCAGTGACTTACTGCTTAATAACAGCATTCTGGATTTCTTATAATTGAAGCGGAAACTCAGATCATTTTTGGTTTTTACGTCAATACCAATGATCGGATCAAAATTTTCCGAGATCACTAAATCCGGAATGATCAGTTTTGAATAGTAATTACTTTCATTATCGTTCTTATCCGTATACCGGGTTTCGAAATCATACCTGAGGTCAGAAGAGAAATTATTAACTTTCAGTATTGACTTATAACCGTGTTTAATGGATATGGAAGAAAATATATCCTCGAATATTCCGAGTTTTGAAAGTCCTTTATAGTCAAGAGACCAGTTTGGTCTCGGTAAATAATTGATATCGGTAATCTGGCTTTTCAGGTCCAAATTTATAGCTCTCGGGTCAACGCCTACGTAGGCTGCCAGGAAAGCAGGAATCATAACTTGCTGACTTTGATCCCCAAACCCATCTTTATATACTGGATTATCCGGATGTATAGTTGGGTCAATCCCAGTTTCTTCAAATGCAATTTGAGAAAGCCTGTTGGAAATTATCGGTCTGTAATTGGAGAATCTATTGAATAATTCATCTTTGTCTTCAATAAACAAGGTGTTCATACTGAAATAACTCACTTCGAATGACCCAATATCCTTCATTGCTAATTGCTGGAAGATAGGATCTCCTGAGGAAACAGTGTTTTTGAATTCCTCAGAATGATTTTGTGAAGTATTCTTTTTAAAATCCAAACGAAGTTTGAAATCCTTAAATGGCTCAATGTCAAAGTTCGCTGTAAAATCCATTCTTTTTTGTTGCAAAACCTGCTGACTCAAGAATCTGTCCTGCGTAAACCAATCATTAGAAGCGCCTCTGGTCAACCAGTTGTCCTGACTTGTCTGCGTTTCATCTATATTGATATTTGGTTGTAATCCAACTATGAAATCCCAGCCGGGTGCGGTAAATTGATTGGAGAGGCCGAATAAGTCTGGCGAACCCATAAATCCAGGAACGACGGTTGAAAAATTTTCCTGAAAATTGATCTTGGCTTTTCTGACACTTAATAATGGTCTTATCAGAATTTTTTCAATCAAAGTAGGTTGTCTGTCCTCCTTTTCTTTATCCTTTTTGTCTTTAGCGTTTTTAGCTCCTTTAGGGTCTTTTTGTGTTTTGTCTTTCTTTGAATTCCTGTCTGTTTTCTTTCTTCTTGATTTTGATTTTGATTTTGTCTTGCCTGTATTTTCAATTTTGCCTAGATAATCCCATTTCTTATAAAGATCAGTGAAATCCATATTGGCACTAATTGTACGGGTTTGTTGATTCTGGATCACATTACCCAAATGTGTCAGGTTCAAAGATGCACCGGACCAGACATAACCAGAATTAAACTTTGCGCTCACCTTCATGAAGGAAAGGAAAGGAATATATTTTAAAGGCAATTTATAATTGATGTCAAAATTATGTGAGAAGTTCTGTGTTCGTCCGAAATCTTTCAGACTATTGATCAAGGTATCTCTTGCTCCCAGGTTGTCAGCCAGAATATCTCCGTTTGGAGCCCTGTATTCATTTAAAACACCGAATTTTTTGATCTCGTCCACAATGGCCATATTTCTGGCATTGTAACTCAGTTTCAGGTCTTTTGTAAAGTTCCAGGACAAAGTGTAGTTTCTGTCCCAATTGAAACGCTTATCTTCAAATAAATAAGCGGGTTCAACCGGCTCCCGATATAATCTCTGATTATTGAATCTCCTTAGCTGCGTACTGAATGAAAATGAACTTGGAAGCAAACTAAAATGGATATTCTTAATAAACTTCATCTTATTCCCAACGAGTTTATCGAAGGGCTTGATGTATTTAGTTTTCAGAGAATAGGTATAGTCGAGTCCAAGGGTTTGATCGATCTTGTCATCATTTTTAAGGATCGGATTTTTTGCATTTGTATTGGTATAAGAATAGCTCAAGCTTACATTTGAAATATCCCATGGTTTGGGTGTGCTTTTATTATTTGCATTGGACCCTCCCAATTTTACATTATTGACGTTTACCGTTTTTACGGTTACGACATCAAGTGCACGATCTTTGATCGCTGCAATTGTGTCCTGATTAGTCAGGTTCGCTACCTTTTCCTGAACGGTCAGGTCCAGATCATACGGATCATATTTTGGTGATCGGATCGATTGGCCGTATTGAGCAAATACCGGAATCTGTACATTTAACTTACTGGGGAAGAATCTACCCATTTCAAGATTTCCACTTACATCATATTCGAAAACTTCCTCTTTACTTCTCTCATCCAGTTTTTGATCCAGCGCACCCCATCCAATGGAGCTGTAATTTCCTGCCAGAGTTACATTTCCAAGGTCAGCCAACTGCACATCCAGTCGTGCAAGACCTGCAAATCCACCGCCTTCATCCAGTCCGTTCAATCTCAATTCGTTGATCCAGACTTCAACGTCTACTGCATGGTTTAGTTTATCCCGTTTTCTAATTCCTATTTCAATTCCTTTAATATAACCAAGACTTGGATTACCCTTGATTCTGACTTTTGCTTCCGGATTTTTAAGGTTTTCAATATCCAAAGCTTCAAAGATCTCAGATAATGGATAATTACTGCTATTACGCTGTAATTTAAGGTCAGTAAATGATTTTAATGCCAGGTTGATGTAATTCTCGTCTTTCCATATGTTGATCGGTTCATTGATCCCATCTGCCTCCTTCGACATTACCAAAGGAACCTCATATTCGTAATAATTATTCACAAAATCCTTACCCAGTTTGATATACAGGGCAACCTCTCCGTCCTCAGCCGAAGTTGCCGTATTTTCAGGGGTTTCAGCGTGAACAAATAACTGAATTCGTTCAAAAGTCCTTGCATCCAGCAATGTTGTTTTATAAATGGAGGCTTCTACAGAATCCAGCAAACCTTCTACATGAAGTGAAATGGATTTCTCATCCTGTCTTACATTATTATAACTTGAAAACAGTCTTTCCTGCTTGATCCCGGGTGGGGATTTATAGTTGAATGGCAATTTTGACTGATTTTCTTCAAGTCCAACATCATCCACATTGAATTTTACAAAAATGTCATCGTTAGTGTTTTTTCTGATGTTTTTTCTCCAATGGTTCCTTACGAAACCAAATTGAGCCATTCTGAAAGTCTTTGGTTTTTCAAATTTAGTAAAATAAGTTCTCATGAACTGGATGGAACGATAACCCTGGATGCCATTTTTGGCATAACCTGAAGTGATCGGGATTTGAAATCTATACCAAATCTCTTCATTGCCATTTTCAGTGATGATCTTTCTTTCATCAGTTACATAGTCCCCTTCAAACCTTTTTATTTTTCCATTATCATTTTCCATATTAATAATGTACTCATAATACGCCTCTGTCTGATCGAGTGACTTATTGTCATTCAGGTCTTCTTTATTGGGTTTTTGCTGACCACGTCTTTCTCCTGATTCATTGTCCGGGAAGTTCCCTTCCGGATTATTGTATTTTTTATATCTCTTCAATAAATTTGTCTCACCCTGAAGTTGTCCTGAATTAAAATATAACCAATCATCATTTGCCGGGTCGGCACTGATGTTGGAAGAAGGAAATGAATTGCTGATCTCATTCAGATAGTCGTCAAAATAGGCTTGCTCCTGATCATTTGATAATCCATCAAACCCAACATCCTGCTGAATCCTGTTATTTCTATCTGCATCAAAAGCATCTGTTAATGGAGAATTCGTCGGAATTTTTCCCCATGCAGTATTTATTTGAGGAACACTTTCCCCCGGAGTGGGTAATGAATTTTCATAGAATTGAATATTATCTCTAAGGATATCTTCAGAAACATTTCCAAGGTTAATGATCATCTGCCCGCGTTCGTCTGATATTGGGTTTTCCTCTGCATTTCGTCTGTCCATAAATGGATTCAACATCCAAAATTCAACATATTCCACATTCAGCGCTTCAAAATCATTGTTGTCGATATAACGCATGGCCCCTCCCCATCTTGATTTGGGGTTGTTCAAAACTATTTTTTGTTCCACTTCGTTATAACTCACACCGCTTGATATGTTTGGAATCCCGTCTGGCAAGTCAAAATTGTAAGGGCCCCTTTCCTCCGGATAATAACTGAAGTCAAAAGTTCTCAAGTCAGGAAGATTCCCCTGGGGTATGTCTTTTTCAAATAATTCCTGCTGCAATACCAATCGTGTGTATGGATCATTATTGTCTTCTGCAGTCCGGCTTGTTCTGTCAAAAATGTACCAGTTCAAAAGTGCCCTGTTGACACCGTAAGTCAGGTCATTTGTTTTTTCACTTTCCTTAAATTCGTTCGGGGTACTTGCCAGTACCCATTCATTTTCCGTATCGAGATACATCGGTGTAGCCGTTCCTTCAAAATCATCGATGGAAACAACCCCTCCTTTGTCCTGCCCATTATTGATCGCAGATGAGTGTCCGGGTTGTATCGCGGCAACTTCAGCTGTGAAGCTGATATTTGAAGGGGCCTTAGTACTAATGAGTGGCAATTTGTCGATCGCTCTGGTCAGCCAGTCCACTTCTTTGGCATAATTAATATCCATTCCATAGATCCGGTTATTGATCGGATCATCTCCCATGTTCACTTTTTCCGTAAATGGTCTTTCAAACAGATGAAGATAGGTTGCCCCAATATTAAAATTAGGATTGATCTCATAGTCCGCCCGAACGCCCAGCATATTTTTTTGAGTAAAACTATAGAGGCTGTTATCCTCAAAACTTACATTGATCGGTCTTCCTGATTGTAGCAAAGATTTATTTATGATCTTAAGTCTTCCGGTTCCATAATCAATATCGTAATCAGATCCTTCGACCAGTTCTCTTCCTCCGGCTGTTACCGTTACTGATCCTCTTGGAATGTTCCATGCTCCCAGAGAGATTTCTGAAGATACGCTGCTTTTATATTCACCCTTTAAAAGGAATTTGTTTTTATGGAGGTTTTCACCCAATGTGGTTGTTGTGGTGTCATATAATTCATTGAATACATATTTTTCATGATCAACTCCATTTTGAGTAAGAATCTTTTCCAGGGATTCCCCAAAAGGTTCAAGAACAGGGAAGATAACGCTACCCGTCCGGGGAATAATGGTCAGTCCTGGCACGTAATCAAATATTCCATCGGGTTGCGGATCCCAACTCGAACTTAAATTGTCAAGATTGAATACATTCAGTAAAGGTATTTCGCGCATTGAAGGTTCAGGTATGAATCTTTTGATGGATCCGTCCAGATCCTCATAAAAAATGTCCAGTTTGAAGTCTTCCTGATTGACATCCGGTGCACCGATCGAATAAACGTTTTTCATCATCAGGTCCCAGGACGGAAGATCAACTCTCTGGTTTTTACTTTTCAGTAATTTTACATACATCACCTTATTCGTCGTATCTGCGCGTTCGTTGAATTCACCAACGGTATAGACTTCATCCCCATTGTAGGTGTAGGTATATTCATAAGCAACACCAAGTACCTGGTCAGGTCTCAACCTGATGTTCAGGGAAATAAAACCAAGTTCGGGGTGATAGCTATATTCATTTTCACTTAATTTTCTGGCCTTCAGGATCTCAAAATCCCGGGTTGGTTCCATCCCGTAGATCGATTTAAGGTTGGTAGCCGTATTGATCTGTTGCTTCGTACCATAATTATCATTTACCAAAGCATCATAAATCGTACTCATCCTGTTGTCCGGAAGGATATATTGACCTGTATGGTCGAAGAATTCAGGCGTTGGATTGAGTATCGGACCATATACAGGCGTCTTATCAGAATATTTTTCAATATTGCCTTCTCCAAGGTAGGAGATGGCACAAATATTTCTTAATTCGTGCGTTTCATTCCGGTCATTGGTAACATAAACTTCAATTCTTGTAACCCTGAAAGGGCTTTTTACATTGGGCAGTTCTTCCAGTGCGCCTTCATAAGCAGCCCGGTTGAAATGTGATAAAAAGAAGTGTCTGTTCTCATCGTATTCATCTGGTCGTATCTCAAATTCCTGTCTGACGGCTCCCTTGTCAATCGTCAGACCTTTTTGCCTAGATCTTTGTTGTGAAGCGACCGCAGTCAGTCGCAAGTGTCCGAATTGCAGTTCGGTTTTTATTCCAAAAAGACTTTGACTTCCTTGTATCAGTGAACTTCTGAGCGGCAAACTAACATTACCGGCTTCTATCTTTTTTAAGATGGCGTCTTCGTTGAAGTCTTCGCTATCATATTTTAATTTGATCTGATTGTCAAAATCAAAACTTGCTTTGGGATTATAATTAAAGTCGAGTTTGAGTTTATCACCGATTCCCCCTTCGACATTCATCTGAATATCCATGTCAAAATCAAAGCCAGCATTTATTTGTTGGTCCAGGGTAAGTGCTGGATTCAGGTTTTTCTGATAATCTCCGCCAAAAGTCAGATCGATACTTCCCTGTGGAGTGATGGTTATTTCGTTCCCTCCGAATAATCTTTCGATCAGATCTTTTTTAACATTCACATAGGAAGCAGGGTCTACTTTTCCCGTAACATTCATTTTGCCGGTCTTAATGCCGGACAGCCTGTTAAAATAAGCCGTTTCCTGTTCTTTTGCCTTCCAGGCCAAAAACTCCTCCATGGTCATATAGGTAGGCGTCCGGTAAAATTCATTGCCTATTTTTTCAGTAATGATGTACATACCTGTCTGAGGATCAAAATCCACATTTTTTTCAATGATGGCAGGATCTTCCAGGTCAAAAGGATTTTTGGATTTGTCCTCGATGAAATTTCCGTATCTCGGCTTTATGGTATCCTGAACGGCTACTTGTACATTCTCCTGAAACGGGTCCTTTGGTAAATGGCTTCCTGCCATCACCATAAAAGACTGCATGATAAGTCCAAGGAATAGTAATTTAAAAATATATGATGTTACAATTTTCATTATAAATATTTCGGGCTTTTTCAATAACACTAAAAATCGCTTTTTCGATACTTTATATATTATCGAAAAACCGATCGGTTTTGGTATGCGTATACGAGAAAAATGGTTATAAATATTTACTAATAACGACTTAAATCCATATTGAGTATTTTTTTAGAGATTTTGAATGAATTAGTATAGAATTGGACATCAATTTTGTTAATTGAGTTGTTTCAACACCATTTTCAAAACATCCTCCAACTGATTGAGATCCGGATTTTCCTTCAGGATTTTATTTAATAATGGTTCAGCTTTTGCACGATTTATTCCCAGTCCTTTCAATGCCGACAAGACTTCTGCTCTCACGGTTGACCCGCCGCCAGAAGCACTTCCAACATCCTCCCCAAAATCTATTTTCCGGATTTTATCTTTAAGATCCAAAATGATCCTTTTAGCCGTTTTTGCACCAATCCCTTTTGCGTTTCTGAAATGAACATCCTGTTCATTTATGATCGCGCTGGCTATTTCATCTGGTTTCATGGAGGATAGGATAACTTGTGCCGTGCTCGGACCGATCCCTGAAACAGAAATCAGTAAACGGAAAAGCTCCCTTTCTTTTTCTTCATAAAACCCATAAAGGTAATGCCCATCTTCCTTGACTTGAAGGTGGGTAAACAATTTAACCTCACTTTTTGCCTCGATTTGCGAGAAGGTTTGCATACTGATCTCAACATGATATGCCAGTCCCCCGATATCCAGATATACAAATGATGGTGTTTTAAATGTTATTTTTCCCTGTAAATATGCAATCATGGTTAAAGTCTAATCCGTAAAAGTATCATATTATAACAAAACGTCATAATTAAATTGTTTTTAATCAATTAAATAGCTTAAAAATTTCTTTTGTGGAGTTTGTATGCGTATTAATTTGGATCAAAAATAGTGTTTAAGAATATATTAGTAAATTTACAATCGTTTTTTTGATCATAAACAATGATAAAATTTTGAAAATTTTTGTTAATCCTGTTGAGAATACGAATGTTGCAAGAGTGCGATATGTATTTGATTTCATTGAAAATCATCCCTTGAATGAAGGCAGAGTAAGTTTTTCATTGGATGATTTAGTAGGAGCGGACAAAATTTTACATTATGGGAAGGAAGAAGGGATGGATCTCTATATGCCGGCTCAGGCTTTATTATTTGCTGAAGATCCGATTCAAAACACTGATTTAAAGGCTGTTCCATTTTATTGGAATGAATTGATCTTATACAATGTCGGAAGGTCGGATGTAACATCCGGGCCTTTCTTCAACGGCCAGATATTTGCATTTGACCTTATAGAAACGATCTTCTTTCATATTAGCAGGTACGAGGAATATTATGCTGCTCAAAATAGTTTGAATGAGCATGGAATGCTCGATGGTAAAATGCTTTTTCTTCCGATACATAGCCTTGAAAAAATACCGGTTGTAGATCATCTGGTCTTTGCCTTTCTGAATTGTCTCGGCGTGAAGTTTGACCCAAGAAAAACGGATTATATTCTTTCTCACGATATAGACAAAATACATAAATATAATTCGGTTTATGAGGGGCTAAAATCTATTGCCTGGCCCTTGATTTTCAAAGGGGATCTTTTGTGGTCCGGCCGAAATTTACTGGCCTGGTTGAGAAAGAGTTTTGGCAAGGCCAAAGACCCTTATGATAGTTACGATTTTCTTTTTAGAAAAAGCACTTTCTGGATCCGTAAAGAGGTTTATTTTATGGCAGGCGGTAATACCCGCTTCGATTTGTATGATCCGAATTATCTCAGGAAGTGCAAAGGAATTATTAACCGGGCACTGGAAAAGGGATATTTGATAGGACTTCATCCGAGTTATGAAACTGCAGGTAATTTGCAGATGATGAAGCGGGAAAAGTTTTATCTGGAGAAGATCTCCGGGGTATCCGTAAATTATACCAGGCAGCATTATTTGCATTTTTTACCCGGCAAAACAGACCGGTATATAGATAATTGTGGTTCGGTAACGGACTCCAGCCTGGGTTATAATCGATTTATTGGATTCAGGTGTGGTACAGGATTTGCTTATAAGTTGTATGATTTTGTACTTGAAAGAAGGCTTGATTTTCTGGAACAGCCGTTGATCGTAATGGATAGTGCATTGATTCATGAAACGGGTGATAATTTGAAAGAATTCAAAAAAGTACTTTTAGAATTTATCCGGGACAACAGGAATTATACACAACTCAGTTTTAATTTTCATAACAGTACATTTGATCCTACAATTTTCAGAAGGAGGAAATTAAAGGCTATATATGAAGAAATGGAAAAATCTCTTGAGGAAATCGGCTGAATTTGATTTTATATTTTTTTAATGCAATTTTATTTAGTTGTTTTGCAGGCTGACAGGAAAGTCATAATTTGAAATACAATTATATTTTTATAAACCCCAAATTCAGGATATAATGATGGGATCAAAAAAGAAAGGAAGCAATATGGATCAGATGAAATCTTCAAATTCATCAAAGTTGATCAATAGTCTGGTATTAGATACTACGGTACAAGGGGATGTGCGTACAAATAATGATATCAGGATTGATGGGACTTTGATCGGTAAACTTGAATGCAACGGCAAAGTTATTATTGGTAGTCAGGGTAAAGTTGAAGGTGAGATCAAGTGCCACAATGCGGTGATTGAGGGTGGTTTTGCAGGATCTATTCATGTAAGTGAGTTGATGATCGTTGAGGAATCAGCCAGGATCGAGGGCGATGTATTTACAGATAAGTTGCAAGTTGAGCCAGGCGCCATTTACAATGTAAAATGTGTTATGGGAGGTCAGCAGATACAAGCTTCGAAAGAAAAAACTGAGGCAGTTTAATCCAACATTGAAAATTGAACTTGAAAATCCATTCCATTGGATGAAAAGAAAAAAAAGAATTCAGGTTTAAGGTCAGTTGCCCGATATTCAGGTATGGCCATAGAAATGTTTGGATTACTTCTTGTCATGGTTTTTATCGGAAAAAAGATTGATGAATACTTTCAATTTGAAAAAAGCTATGCTACTGCAGTTTTTGTCATCACAGGCATGTTTGCCTATTTATATAGAATGTATTTGCAGCTAACCAAAACAAAAGATAAGTGAAAGCAAGGAAATTCTGGACAGGATTAATTATCATCAGTGTTGTAACATTTGGATTGATCCTGTTGGTTCACAGAATAGAGTCGATGCAAGCATTTTTGGACCATTCCATTCTTTCCCTTGGTTTTATGATCGCAACAACTATAGTAATGTATTTCCTGGGTAAGGCTGCTCTAAAAAGCTCTAATCAATATGCATTTATACAACTTGTGATTGCCAGTGTACTGGTAAAGATCGTTTTGGCGCTGGGGTTAAATATGGTGTATGTTAAAATTGTAAAGCCTGATTATAAATATTTTATCCTGCCATTTATCATCATTTATATTATTTATACGATATTTGAAACCTACGCTTTGTTTAAAATGGCTTTGAAAAAACCAAATATTGATCATGAGTAAATTTAAAGTGGATACTGCAGACGGTCTGAGTTTTATGATCAGTTCTTCCGAACTTGATAAACTGGACATCATCGAGAATCAAGACGGAACCTTTCATCTGATTTATGAAAATAAGTCATACAATATTGAATTGCTAGAGGCGGATTATTTAAATAAGATTTACATTCTCAATATTAATGAGAAAGAAATTTCGGTGAGTTTGAAGGATGAACTGGATATGGCCATTGAAAAAATGGGCTTCAGTAAAAAAGCAGCCGAAATCGGTGGAGAAGTCGTTTCTCCAATGCCCGGCCTGGTGATAAGAATGGAGGTAAACATCGGGGATACCGTTAAAAAAGATGATAAATTACTTATCCTTGAAGCCATGAAAATGGAGAATATTATCAAAGCGCCAGTTGATGGCGTAGTAGAAAAAATCGTCGTAAAGGAAGGGGAAACTGTTTCCAAAAAACAACTGCTTTTGGTTCTGAATTAAATTCAGCCATTTTATTGTTTTCGATATTTTATTTCAACAAATTGGGTAAAAGCAGGATAAATTTTAATTTTGCAAAAAAATAAATTATGTCTGATAAAAAATCAAGAGTAAAGGATTGGATATTATTTGTTGCGTCTACAGCGTGCATGATCTATTTATTGATGTTTCATGCTGAATGGTTTTGGGTAATGCTTCCATTTGTAGGCCTTTCTGCTGTTAGATCACTTGATGTAATATAGCCGAATAAGTATCTTAACTACTAGTTTACCATTTTCAGGCGAACCTTTTAAATTATTTGGGATGAGTTTATTAACTATTGGAACATTAGCATTTGATTCCATCGAGACACCTTTTGGTAAGGTTGACAGAGTTTTAGGAGGATCATGTACCTACGTGAGCTGGGCTGCTTCTTATTTTACAAAGCAGATAAATCTGGTTTCAATAGTTGGAGGCGATTTTCCAAAAGGAGAGATGGACGGCTTAAAGAAAATAGGGGTGGATCTTGAAGGACTTGAAATAAAAGATACGGGTAAAACATTCTTCTGGGCCGGAAGGTATCACATGAATATGATTTCCAGGGATACGCTGGCGACAGATCTGAATGTGCTGGATGATTTCAATCCCGTATTACCCAAAACATATAAATCTTCCGAATTTGTGATGCTGGGGAATTTAACCCCGGATCTTCAGGAACAGGTTTTGGATCAACTGGATGGCACGCAGTCGTTTGTTGCGCTGGATACCATGAATTTCTGGATGGATCTTGCAATGGACAAATTGCTTGAGGTAATTGAACGCGTAGACGTATTGATGATCAATGATGAAGAAGCCCGTCAGCTCAGCGGTGAATATGCCCTGGTTCATGCTGCCGAGAAAATCCTGACTATGGGTCCCAAGTATCTTATCATTAAGAAAGGGGAACACGGTGCTTTATTATTTGACAAGGAAAATATCTTTTTTGCCCCGGGACTTCCCCTGGCAGAAGTGAAGGACCCAACCGGCGCAGGGGATACTTTTGCAGGTGGATTTATGGGTTATTTGACAAAAACCGGCGATATTTCTTTTGAAAACATGAAACGAGCGGTTATTTATGGTTCAGCTATGGCTTCTTTCTGTGTGGAAGAATTTAGTCTGGATGGTTTGAAAAAACTGGATACTGATATAATTGAAAGCCGGGTGAAAGAATTTGCTGAACTGGTTCGATTCAGCCTGTAATTTTCTTGTTTTTAAAGTAAATCATATACCCACTTGATTTGGGATAAAGATTGGATGAAGACATATAAGAATTTATCCCAAAAGCTCCGGTTGCAATTCATATAAACACCTTCAATATCTCCGTCGACCAAACTTAATTTATTGCATAATTTTAAATCCTTCTCAAATAGGTACATCACGGTATCCATTGCCTGTTCACCTGTAAAACTAAAAACGGTCTCTGTGTTGATATTGGCAGATCGAGGGTCTAAATTATATGATCCAAGCAGGGCTATTTTTCTGTCTATCATGAAACATTTGGCGTGCAAATATCCTGGTCCGGTATATTCATAGATCTCTGCGCCCAATTTAAGTAGTTGTGATTTTCTAACATCATAGGCTCCGGCAACATGCATCAGATCATTCGTGCAATAGGAATTTGTAATAAAGATGACACTGATATTTTTTGATCTGCAAAGAGCAATGGTTTCCAAAAAGTTTTCTGTGAGTAAAAGATAAGGAGATTCTATAATTATTTCGTGCTCTGCAGATAATATCAAGTTCAGGAAATTTTGAGTTAAAACCTGCGGGTCAAAAGTTTTTTTGTCCTCAGAATAAGAATGTAAAAGTTCTATGGTTTCTACTTTTATCCATCTGGGTACAAAACCGAAATTTTGGTTATTGAGAAAATCAAAATTATGAATTTCGTTCAGGTGGTTTTCGATATTGTGGAAACTATGCAGTGTTTTTGCGTAATCTTTATATTTGCTATAGTCAATCGTAGAACTGAAATTGCTAACATTAGAGGAGCTCCATAGCCAATTGAAATATTCTGCTGTTAATTTTCCAGCAATATGAGAATGGAACAATATTTCTTTGTCATAAAAATTAGGAGAGCTAAGGCCAAAATAACCTTCATCCATATTTCTTCCTCCTGTAATAATGTATTCACCATCTACGATCAGCAATTTATCGTGCATCCGGTAGTTGAAATTCTTCATTGCGATCAAAAAATTGTCAGTGTTAATGAGCGAAGTGGGAAGAAATATTTTTGGGAGCGGATGGAATTCTTTAAACTGAATGCCTGACTGCTCCAGATAATATTTGATGTTTTTGGATAAACCATTATTAAATGCATCCTGAATGATATTGATCTTGAGTTCCGGTTTTTTTTGTTTGATTTTGATGATCTCGTTCAAAAAAAATATTCCAATATCATCATCCTGAAAAATATAATAGGATATCAGGATTTCTTTTTGCGCTTGTTGGATCAACCAAAGTCTTGCCTTTAATGCTTCCTCGCAGCTATTTAAAAAATGGATTTTTTCATCAATTATTTGGCTTTTAGCTGAAATACTGGTAAAACAACTGATGATAAACAGGTATATCCATATTTTATGAAATGCAGACATAATTCGATTGTGAATTTATCTTATTAATATACGATTTTTTTTGGATAAAATGATAGAAGTGTCCAGTAAACATTTTGATTTTTGGAGGAATGGATTTTTAAGGTCAGAACAAAAATTTCAAAATAGTAGAATTGTTATTATTCAAGAAAAAACAAAAATATTTTAAAAAAATTGGGCTGATAATCGGGGTGAGGCAGTTTTATTATTGAGCCTTTATGTTTAATACATTATAAAATAAAATAAATTATTTTTTTATCTAATATATTAAATTTATTGCGACACTAAAGTAGCTAAATTTGTTTAAATTCGTATCGAAAAGGATCGAATAAATATGCTGTTTTTTGTAAATAAAATCTGGATATTTTTTTTTTAAATATTTCTCTAGTAATATTTAATTTTTTCTAATATATCTATTACTTTTACCGCTAAGATAGGCACATCCCAAGTACCTTGTTTTTTTACATTAACTGTATTATTTAACTATAAATGAATGAAAATCAACGATCAGTAAAGGAAAACGAGTCTTTTATAGATTCTGCTTCATCTGGTAAAACAATTGAGGTGCAGTCTTATGATCATAAGGATGCGATTAAAGCTTCATCCAAATATTTCGGGGGGGATGAGTTAGCAGCCAGTGTATTTATCAATAAATACGCACTTAAGGATTCAAAGGGAAATCTTTATGAGCTGACACCCGATGATATGCATAGAAGGTTGGCCAGAGAGTTGGGGAGAATAGAAAAAAAGTATCCCACACCACTTGAGGAAGAAGAAATTTTCCAATTGCTAAAGGATTTTAAATATATTATACCCCAGGGTGGCCCCATGTCCGGAATCGGGAATGATTTTCAGGTTTCATCTCTTTCAAATTGCTTTGTAATAGGCAACAATGCAGATTCATACGGCGGAATAATAAAGCTGGATGAAGAGCAGGCTCAATTGATGAAAAGAAGAGGGGGTGTTGGACATGATCTTTCACATATCCGCCCTAAAGGTTCGCCTGTTAAAAATAGTGCACTAACTTCAACTGGAATCGTTCCGTTCATGGAGCGTTTTTCCAACAGTACAAGAGAGGTTGCGCAGGATGGCAGACGTGGTGCTTTGATGTTGACTGTTTCCTCCAAACACCCGGATGCTGAGGATTTTATTGATGCGAAACTGGATCTTGGTAAAATTACAGGCGCTAATATTTCTGTAAAGATTGATGATGAATTCATGAATTCCATCATCACCAAAAAGCCATACAAGCAGCAATTTCCGATAAATAGCAAAAAACCAAAGTTCACAAAAGAAATAGAGGCTAGTTCCATTTGGAATAAACTCGTATATAATGCCTGGAAATCTGCTGAACCCGGAATTTTATTTTGGGATACCGTGATCAGGGAATCGGTTCCGGATTGTTATGCAGATCTTGGTTTTCAAACTGTTTCCACAAATCCTTGTGGTGAAATTCCATTAACTCCATATGATAGTTGTCGGCTTTTGGCCATCAATTTGTATGGATATGTGGAAAAGCCATTTACAAAAGAGGCAAGTTTTAATTTTGATTTATTTTCTGAACATGCCCGCCTGGCCCAACGATTAATGGATGATATCATTGATCTGGAGTTAGAGCAAATTGACAAGATTCTTACCAAAATTGAAAAGGATCCTGAAGATCAGATCATCAGAAGAACGGAATCTGAATTATGGCGCAAGATCAAAGACAAAGCCCTTCAGGGCAGACGTACTGGTATTGGTATAACTGCAGAAGGGGATATGCTGGCAGCCATGGGCCTGACCTATGGGAAGGATGAAGCCATAGATTTTTCAATCAAGATTCATCGTACTTTGGCTGTAAACGTCTATAAGGCATCAGCGATTATGGCAGGGGAAAGAGGTGCTTTCCCGATTTTCGAAATGGACAGAGAGAAGGATAATCCATTCGTTCAGAGGCTTATAGATGCTGAACCAGAGTTAAAAGAACTCATGGAGAAAAATGGCAGAAGGAATATTGCTTTGCTCACTGTAGCGCCGACCGGAAGTACCAGTATTTTGAGCCAGACGACTTCAGGAATTGAACCTGTTTTCCAGGTTTCGTATAAAAGAAGAAAAAAGATCAATCCAAATGATCAGTCTGCAGTTGTTTCATTTACGGATGACAGTGGAGATAAATGGGAGGAATACAATGTTTTTCATCACAAATTCATAACCTGGCTTGAGGTCAATGGATATGATTCTGAGCACGTGAAGGCATTATCCGATGAAGAATTACAAAAAATTATCGAAAAATCACCTTATTATAAAGCTACGGCAAATGACGTGGATTGGTTGCAGAAGGTAAAAATGCAGGGTCAAATTCAAAAATGGGTTGACCACTCCATCAGTGTGACGGTTAATCTGCCAACTACTGCTACGGTTGATTTGGTGAATAAATTATTTTTGACTGCCTGGGAAAGTGGATGTAAAGGAATTACGATTTACAGAGATGGTTCCAGAGAAGGTGTTTTGGTGAAAGATACAAAACAAAGTGAAGAAACGACCATGGCATTTCATGAGAACCATAGTCCGAAGCGTCCGAGAAAACTGGAAGCGGAAGTGGTCCGATTCATGAATAATAAGGAAAAGTGGATCGCAGTTGTAGGTTTACTTGATGGAAAGCCTTACGAGGTCTTTACGGGATTAGCAGAAGAGACTTTTGTATTACCTCAGCAGATCGACCGGGCTTGGGTTTTGAAAGTAAAGGATAATAAAGGGGTGGCCCGATATGATTTTCAGTTTCTTGATAAATATGGGTACAAAGTTACTTATGAGGGACTGTCCAGGTCTTTCAACGAAGAATACTGGAATTATGCAAAACTCATTTCAGGTGTTTTGAGACACGGAATGCCTATGACGAGTGTTGTTGAGTTGATTTCTGGATTAAATCTCAATGATGAAGCGATAAACACCTGGAAAAAAGGAGTTGTGCGTGCATTGAAAAAATTTATACCGGACGGAACGGTTGCCTTTAAGGAAACCTGTGAGAACTGTGGTGGTACGGATGGATTGATATATATTGAAGGTTGTTTGACCTGTAACAATTGCGGACACTCTAAATGCGGGTAGTCCGGATCATACGGTCATCTAAATAAATAAAAGGCAAAAAAAAACCTTTCCAATTTGGAAAGGTTTTTTTATTAGATGTTTTGATTAGGCATGTAACCATTCCTTTTTTTCCAGCAATTTTTCATCTGATTCTTCATTATCTTCATCAGGTACACAAGCGTCTACCGGACAAACAGATGCACATTGTGGTTCATCATGGAAACCTTTACATTCAGTACATTTATCGGTTACGATAAAGTAGAATTCGTCAGATTTAGCGTCAAATTGCTCATCTGCATCAGCAGTTTCTCCAGAACCGACTACAGTAATTTCACCAGTTAAAGAAGTACCATCACTGTAAGCCCAACTTTCATCAGGTTCGTAAATTGCATTATTAGGACATTCGGATATACACGCATCACAATTGATACAATCGTCAGTAATTTTAATAGCCATTAGAAAAAGAATTTAATTAATAAATTAATGAGATACAATTTTACAATTATTAAATATAAGTGTCAAAGAAAACCTTCAATTTTTTCTATATATACATTTTCTAAATTGAATGTAGATATGGTATAATATTGCATTTATATTAATAGATTTGTGAGATAAATATTTTTCAATTAAAAAATGAGTATAATTTATTCTGAGTCATGGCAGATAAAAAACTAAAAATAGATGGTACAAGTCTGGATAGTGTAGTTATCAGGTTTGTTGGAGATTCCGGTGATGGGATGCAATTGACAGGTACCCAGTTTTCCGATACTTCCGCAATGTTAGGAAATGACATTGCAACTTTCCCGAATTACCCTTCTGAGATCCGAGCACCCCAGGGAAGTGTTTATGGTGTTTCAGGTTTTCAAGTTCATATTGGTAGGAAAGCTATACATACACCCGGAGATGATGTAGATGTTTTAGTTGCTATGAATCCGGCAGCATTAAAAACTAATCTAATTTCAGTTCCAGTTGGTAAAACAATTATTGTTGATACAGATAGTTTTACAAAAAAGAATTTGGCAAAGGCGGGTTTTGAAAACGATCCTTTGACTACAGGTGAACTTGATAATTTCGTTGTTATAGAGGCACCGATCACTTCACTTACCCGAGAGAGCATAAAAGATGTGGGTCTGGACAATAAAGCAATGAACCGAAGCAAGAATATGTTTGCCTTGGGGATGGTTTTTTGGATGTTCAGTCGTCCGTTAAAATATACGGAGGCATTTTTTGAAAATAAATTTGCAAATAAACCGATGGTCATTGAAGCCAATATTAAGGCTTTAAGGGCTGGTTATCATTTTGCTGAGACTTTAGAGCTGTTTTCTTCAGCCTATACGATTCTGCCTGCAAAAATGAAAAAAGGAACATACCGGGTAATCAGTGGAAATACGGCTACTGCCTGGGGTTTGTTAGCGGCTTCTGAGAAATCAGGCAAGCCTTTATTTTTAGGATCTTATCCAATTACACCTGCGACAGACATTCTACATGAACTGGCAAAGCACAAATATTTTGGTGCTAAGACATTTCAGGCAGAAGATGAGATAGCAGGAGTTACATCAACATTAGGTGCTGCATTTGCCGGCAACCTGGCTGTAACAACTACTTCAGGACCGGGCCTTGCTTTGAAAGCAGAAGCAATTGGACTGGCAATGATGACAGAATTACCAATTGTAATTGTCAATGTTCAGCGTGGAGGTCCTTCGACAGGATTACCGACTAAAACTGAGCAATCTGACCTTTTACAGGCGATGTACGGTAGAAACGGAGAGAGTCCCGTGATAGTTACGGCAGCTAAATCGCCAGCAGATTGTTTTGATGCTGCTTTCGAAGCCGCAAAATTGGCTATGGAGCATATGACCCCTGTTATATTGTTAACTGATGGTTATATTGCGAATGGTTCTGAGCCATGGGAAATCAAAAAGGTAGCACAGATGCCTGAGATCAATCCAAATGGCTTAAAGAGTAAGAGAGAAGACTGGCAACCTTATAAAAGAGATCCTGAGACATTGGCCAGGGAATGGGTTGTACCGGGAACAAAAGGATTTGAGCACCGGGTCGGTGGACTTGAAAAAGAGGATGGAACAGGTAATGTGAATCAAAGTCCTAAAAACCACCAGAAAATGGTGAAACTCCGTGCAGAGAAGATCCAAAGAGTGGAAAATAATATTCCTTTGATGGAAGTAGAAGGTGCGCAGGAAGGTGATCTGCTTGTAATCGGTTGGGGTGGTACTTACGGAAGTTTGTTTACTGCTGTAACGCATTTACACGATGCTGGCTTTTCAATTGGCTTAATGCATTTCAGTCATTTGAATCCTATGCCTAAAAATACACATGATGTTTTAAAGCGATTTAAGCGATTTATAGTGTGTGAATTGAACATGGGACAATTACATACTGTAATTAACGGAAGGTTCCCTGAATTCGATTATATGAAGCATAACAAGGTTATGGGACTACCATTTACAGTTTTGGAATTGACGCACAAATTCGAACAAATTTTAAATAACAAATAAAGCAATATATAATGTCAGATTTATTAGTTCCTGTATTGAACTTTAAGGATTTTCAGAGTGACCAGGAAGTGAGATGGTGTCCGGGATGTGATGATTATGTCATCCTTAGAGCCATGCAAAAGGCCCTTCCTTTAATGGGAAAGAAAAAGGAGGATTTTGTTTTTATTTCAGGTATTGGTTGTTCATCCAGATTCCCATATTATGTTGATACTTATGGGATGCATACCATACATGGTCGGGCTCCCGCTATTGCAACGGGTGTAAAACTTGCGAATCCTGAACTTTCAGTTTGGGTAATGACTGGTGACGGGGATGCCATGGCGATTGGGGGAAATCATTTTATTCATTTGATCAGAAGAAACCTCAATATTAACCTGGTGCTTTTCAACAATGAAATCTATGGTTTGACCAAAGGTCAATTCTCTCCGACTTCTAAAATGGAACAAAGGACCAAGACTTCTCCTTATGGTAATATTCAACCACCGTTTGAAGTAGGGCAGCTCGCTATGGGATCAGAAGGCAGGTATTTTGCCAGAGTTGCTGGAAATGATTCTAAATTTATGGAAGAGCTCTTTGTTGAGGCAGAGAATTTTAAAGGAACCAGTGTTATTGAAATATTGCAGAACTGTGTGATTTTCAATGATGGTGCCTTTACGGATGTTACAGATAAGAATGTTAAGGATGAGACTCAGATCAGATTGGTTCACGGCGAAAAGATGATTTTTGGAGCCGAACGTAACAAAGGTTTGGTACTTAATGGGTTGAATATTGAAGTGGTTACTATTGGCGAAAATGGTGTAACAGAAGATGATATTCTAGTACATGATGCTTCAGATCCAAATCCAACGCTTCATCAAATGCTTTCACGAATGAAAATGCCTGTTGCTATGGGTGAAATCAGGAAAGTGGTGGAAAAACCTTATGATGAGATCTATTATGAAAGAATGGAAAAAATATCAGAGAAAGATACAGCGCCATACAAAACGGCGGATGATCTTTTCTTTTCAGGAGATATTTACGATGTAGAATAAACACAAATAAAAAAAACCAGCTAATTAGCTGGTTTTTTTTTGCTCTTTATTCCAGCATTTTCATTATTAAGCTGGCTATTTTTCCTGGTCTGAACAACAATAAGGCATGTCCGTCATTTTCAAGTAGTTCAGTAGTAAGATATTGGGGATCAATATTCTCTTTGCTGAAATCTATGTTTTTATCAGAGATGATCATATCGCGTCCGCCATGCAAATGATATACAGGAATCGCCAAACGACCCCAGATATCCAGTATTTTCTCCAATTCCTTTTTATGAGCATAATTTTCCAGGGTGGCAACCTGAAATTTTTTGGGTAAATTTTCTAAAATACTACCGTTTTCTTTTATTCTTTTCGGAACGAAAATTACCTCGAGCTCCGGATCAATAGCTGGTGCCAGCATAATTAATTTAAGGTCTTTTTCCGGATGCTTTGACGCATAATTTGCCACGATTGCCGCACCATAGCTGTGTCCGACTAAAATGCATGTTTTAAAACTGAATTGATCCAATACCCGGGCCACTATTTCAGTTTGTTGTTCAATACTGATCATTGCTTCTCCGGATGATGAACCACCATATCCCGGCCTGTCAAGGGCAACAATTCTTGCATGGTTCAAAATCATTGTATCCGATAAAATCTTTCTGAACTTCATTGCCTCACTTTTAGCCCCATGAAGCAGAAAAACGAGATTGTCATTGTTTTCAGTCAAGTACGTTTCAATGTATCTAACCTCCCATCCCTGAATCGTATCTGAATGGACATTTACCGGAATACCCTTTTTTGAAAAATATTTTTCAATTGCAGGCTCCTTGTTGAATGCAACACCGGCAATTGCAAACTGGCCCGTGATGATCAATAGTAATAGACTTAATTGTTTAAACAAAATGTGCATTTAAATTATAACGTTTAGTAAATAATAATAGTTATAGGGAATAGATGAAATCAGGTAAAGTATTATTCAAAAGGAAAAGTTTCATTTTCGTGCAGATAATTTGGGACCCGGCCTGTTAATGCATTTAAAAAAGCTTCAACATTTTCGATTGCTTCAGATTCAATTGGCAGATTCAATTCTGATAAACTCATGATCTCTATTGCTTTTGCCAGTGTTTTAACGCTTCCATCATGAAAATAAGGATAAGTCATTGCACTATTGCGTAGTGAAGGAACTTTAAAGACGAACTTGTCAGATGGGTCCTTCGTTATGTCGTATTTCCCCTTATCAAGATAGCTACTATGCGTATAATCCCAATAGAAACCAAATATTGCAAATTTTTGAGCCATGTTGCCGCCTACTAAAACACCGCTGTGACAGGGTATACAACCCTGATCAATAAATTGTTTAATACCAGCCTTTTCTTTTTCATTTAAAGCACTTATTTCTCCTTTCAGATAGGAATCAAATGGGGATGGGCTGATAAAAGTCCTTTCGAAAGCCCCAATTGACCTTTTTATATTTGATAGGTTGATCAATGTGTCGGCCTCAGGGAATGCTTCTGAAAAAAGCAATTGATAACTCATATCTGATGAGATCCTTTCTATCAATTCCAAGGTATCCCGCATGCCCATCTCTTTTTTTCCAAAAATGGGTCCTGCTGACTGATCCTCCACATTCTTCTCCCTCGTATCCCAGAACTGTGCAAACTGAAGATGTGCGTTGAGGAGACTGGGTACATTTCGAAGGCCCGGGTCACCGCTATCCCCCGGAGAAACAGCCAGGTTGTCCTGTCCAAATTTTTTCATGTCATGACATGAGGCGCAATTTATGGTTTGATTTTGTGATAATCTTTTATCGTAGAATAGTTTCTTTCCCAGAAGAATCCTCTTTTTATCTGCTGCCGTTAATTCTGACCAGTTGATCTCAGGCAGCGGTAAAAAATAGCTTTTAGCCATAGTATGGATGCGTTTGTCTTCCTCACTGGTCAGGGAAATATTTTTCTCTGTTTTAGTACTCTGGCATGCTGCAAGAAGTAAACAGATGATCAAACAGATTGCATAACGCATTTGGCTGAATAATGAATTTTATATAAAATTGAACTTTGATTAATTTACTAAAATTGTTAATCAAATTTTAATGTTCAAAAAAGATTTAGTGTATGGGGAAAAGAAATCCCCAATGATTACTTTATGGAGCAATCCAGTAATTTTTGATCCCCTAAATATCCCTGATATTGATCTCCGATTTTAATGGGACCTACCCCTGCCGGCGTGCCGGTAAAAATCAGATCACCATACTGCAATTTGAAATATCTGGACATATGCACGATCAGATCATCGATTGAAAAGATCATATGATCCGTGGACCCTTCCTGAACAAGCTCATTGTTCTGATGCATTGTAAAACTTAATGGTTTTGCTTTCATCTCTTCCGTAAAAGGGATCCATTTACCAACTGCGGCCGAGTAGTCAAAAGCTTTTGCGATCTCCCAGGGGTGTCCTTTTGATTTTAACCTGGATTGAACGTCCCTTGCTGTGAAGTCAATACCCAGCGTGACTTCATCATAGTAAGAACTGGCAAATTCTTTCTCTACATGCTTGCCATTCTTGCATATCTTTACTACGAGCTCAAGTTCATAATGAACATCCTTTGTGAATTCAGGAATATAAAATGCTTTTCCTTCCCTTAAAAGAGCCGTTGACGGTTTTAAGAAAATTAGGGGTTCTTCCGGAACAGGGTTATTCAGTTCAATGGCGTGCGCCACATAATTTCTTCCGACACAGATTATTTTCATATTCGTTTTTTTTATCAAAAACTCAAAATAATATTTCAGGTCAATAAGCTAAGATACCCTTTCCGAGTGCTTAATTTTGATCCAATGCTTCAATCGCCCGCATCAGACTTTCAGCATGTTTATGACTGCTAACTGCATCCAAAAGCGCTTCACGATCTATCATGCCGAATTCTTTGATCCAATGATTTAAAGCACAAAGTGCAGCGCCTCTGTTTCCCGCATTTTGAACAAATGGCTTGGAGACGATTTTTCCTATTTTGCCCGCATCAAGTTTGTCATCAGTCAAAACATAGGTATCCGGATGCATTTTTGGCTTCGCTTTTATCATGCCATCTTCAGATATGACGATCATTACATCTGGTTTCTCGAGGCCTGTATAATTCACGGGCTCTTTTGAAAGGATCACTTCAGCAATTGAAAAACCAGTTCCGACTGTTACAGGATATTCCCCCTTCATAGTTGCGTGTAAACCACATTTCATGGCTGCTTTTGCCAACATAGCGGCTGCTGACTGAACTCCGCCTCCGGCAGAACCTGCCAGGACGATCCCCATTCTGTCTGTGATCTTGGTATTGTATTTTTTATCTATTGATTCGAGTCTGTCCAGAATATTGCTTGTCTCTCTGTAATCAATTTTTACAGCCCGACGCTCATTTGTCAATATTTCATCTTCCTCAGAATAATCGAGCAGTTCATTTAATTTATTTACGGCATAAGATGTACACATACTTCCCATTTCGATCAAAGAAAAGCCTTTTGTCTCCATTGCTCTTTTCAGATTGTCTTTAAAGTTTCGTGGAGAAACAACCCGTGCACTAAAAACAGCTCCGGCCTGATGGGCCAGTTTTACGATGTCGAAAGGCGGAATCCCCTCTTCAAAATGTCTGTCTTCCTTGAATTTATCCGTTGACAAACCACTGATCTGCCCCCCCGTCATACCGTAAAGCAGGTTGTTGAAAACCACCAATGTCATATCCGTGTTACGTCTGGCAGCTTCCAGCAAATGCTGCAAACCAATGGTAGCACCTCCATCGCCCTGGATCACAATCACTTTTTTATCATTGCGATTCAATCCCATCGACACACCCATTCCAAGTGCAGGTGCTCGTCCATGTAAACCGTGGACCGTGTGGGTATTAAAAAGTGGATCTACAAGACCACTGCAGCCGATATCAGAAACGATAACAACGTCTGTTGTTGAATATCCGATATCCTCAATGGTTTTTGAAATGCTTTTTACAGCGATACCGTGTCCGCATCCGGGACAGAAAGGCATTTTAACTTCTGTAAGTATATTATTTTTAGTCATTTTATAAGCTATTTAGGATCTCCTCAGGCGTGATCATATTGCCAATTTTATTTACATTCTTAACGGTTGATTTAGAGCGTTTACCGAAGAGGATCTCTTTATAAACACCACTCAGGTTTTCTTCTACGATGTGGATTCTGCTAAATCTCTCCATTATTTCATATATCTTTTCAGATACGGGTAATAAAGTATGAACGATCAACAGAGAAACTTTTTTCCCATTTTTTCTGGCGATCATAACCGCATCTCTTGTTGCTTCTGCAGAAATTCCATAACTCACGATCAGATCTTTACTACCTGTTTCTTCATCAAAATCAAAGAAAGTATATTCATCCAGTCTTTTTTCAATTTTATCTCTCAGACGAACCGTATTTGCCAATGATTCCGGGTTGGCTTTTTTGATCAACCCTTCATCATCATGGGTAGAAGCATTAAACCGAACCTGATATTTATCGTTGCCTACCGGTACATACGGGGGCACCATAGATGCTCCTGACCGATATGACAAAAATGGTTCGACGATTTCATTTTCATCATAAGATTTAAAAATGGGTTCCAATGGCTTTAAAGTAGACAAATCAAAGCTTTTATTGGTCATTACCATTTCCTTGGAGGTCAATAAAATAACCGGTGTCCTGAGTTTTATGGCTGTATGCATTGCAGCATTGGTCAACTCCCAGCTGTCCTCAAAACCAGACGGACAAATGACAGGAATAGGAAATCCGCCGGAAATTGCACCATTGATCACACCCAGGTCTCCCTGTGCACCCGTGGTAGCCGAACCTGTACTTGGTCCAAGTCGTTGAGTCAGGATTATCAGCATTGGCAATTCCATTGCGTAAGCCATGTTTAAACCTTCGAGCATTAGTGCCAGACCCGGAAAAGCAGTCGACGTTACAGGAAACCTGCCTGTCGTTGAGATTCCGGCCATCCATTGCATCACTGTAATTTCATCCGGTCCTGCCAGGAATAGCGGGAATCTGCTACTACCGTACTGATAAAATCTGTTTGACGGGGTAATGGGATATCCGATAAATACATCTGCTCCACTTTGGACACAAGCCTCTGTTATTATCATCGAGGCATCTGTTAATACCATTTTTTTATCTGTTGCTTCCAATTTTTTTAATTTGAATTTTAGCCAACAAATGTAAATACTTTAATAGGATTTAAAGGGCTGAAATGCTTATTATTTGTCTATTCAGCGCTGAATGGATGTTTTAATGTCAGTGGTTCAGCATATAAAATAATTCCCTGAAATTTTTTAAATCAATGGACTGAAATCTGGGTATTGCATTTAAGCAATTGAGACGCATCTATATTATCAATCTTGAAGTTTGTTGTTAATCCTCTTCTGTTCTTGTCGGATTCAGCTCCATTACCCGGTCCTTTACAAAGTTGCACCACACACAATCTTTATCACTGCAACCCACTCTGAACTCATGGTTTTTGATGCTTTTATAAGTCCTGGTCAGTTGCTCTCCAACGATATCCATGTCTTTTTGAGAAATAACCAATTTAAATTGCTGGAATGCATTCTTTTTATCTGGTTCTATCAGATTGATCTCACCCGATTGTACAACCCAGCTGGTCTTTGGGTCATTGTCTACCAGCATTTTATAAAAAACGATCTGTCTCCAGTAATCCCCGCCGTTATCATCTTCTTTTTTTGGTGGATACATTTTCTTTTTGGCATTATCTGGATTTCCGGTTTTATAATCTACCACATTGATCTGTTCCTTCAGGATTTCAACTTTATCAATGACCCCCTTGATCGGGACATTCTGATATTCTACGTTTGAAATTTTATGTTCTGTTTTGAAGTTTTCAACTTTAAACCATTTTTCAAGCTGATCAGCATGGTAATCTGTCAGAATTTTTTCCCCAAAATGTATGAGCCGTTCGTATTCCTCATCGTTGAAATGAGAACGATAAATATGCATCCCCTTTGTGAAAAATTCTGTCAGCAAGCCGGCCGACCCAAAACCTTCAGATTTTGGTGATTTTTTCTCATTGAAAAATTGTTCCAGCGCATAATGGACAGCTGAACCAAAACCGGCATTGGAATTTCTGGCAAATGGGACTCTAAGTATGTTTTCGTAATAAAAGGTTACGGGACATTTAAGATATTTATTCAAGGCAGTTACACTCATCTGGAAACTTTCAAGTTCTTTCTCAATAAGATCCTTGTCAATCATCTCTGTTTCAGGTAAGATCACGTGTTCCATTACGCCTGCTTTATATTTCAGGAGCACATCATCCGGAATCGAAGGATATTCCATTTTAATATCTGCATCAGATTCCTTCAATTCTTCGATATATCTTGATTTTTCAAGTTCTTTTCCGGCATCATTTTGAGCAGCGTAACTGATGAGTAATTCTTTTTCTGCCCGGGTTGCTGCCACAAAAAACACCCGTCTTTCGTCCTCTTCTTTTTCAGCTGCTGCATTCGTAAATAACGTATCCGGATATTTAAATGAATTAGCAGCGGCTCTTTTCTTTTCCCAGTTTTGTGCATTGGCACCAATGATATATACTTTTTCAAATTCAAGACCTTTTGCAGAATGCCCGGTGATAAAGTGAATTCCCAGTTCAGATGTGATGATTTTTTGAATGGGTAATTGTACATCACTTAACTCCATTTTATCAATGGATTCCAGCATCTGTTTTAAGTTGATTTTTGGATTTCTAACAGATTCTTCCTTGATGAAATCAAAAAACGTATTCAACAGCTGCATTTTCCATCTATAATCCGGTGCGTTCAGGGCATCACTCAGAATGCCACTTTCTGTAATGATCTTTTCAAAGAAAATCTGTACGGTCAGGGTAGGTGCTTTTTGAAGCCAATTTGCTAATTTTTCAAAGATTTCAAATATTCTTTTCGATTCTTTGACTCCATTTTTTGCCATTAGTGATTCATTCGAAATCACTTCCATCCAGCTTCGCTTTTCTTTTTTTTCGGAATTGTAAGCGGTCAATTTCCCAAGTTTCATGATATCCGTGTAGGAAATATGAAACATGGGAGAGATCAGGGTTTTATATAAAAGGTCCTCACGTATCCCTGATTCTTTGTATTCAGATTGAATATATCGGAGAAGGTCAATAATGTTTCTGATAAAAGGCTCAGTCAGGATATTGACTTTTTTCTTAACATTGATCGGGATATTTCTGGATTCAAGGATTTTTATCAGGTTCTCAACCTGCTTATGCCCCCTGTAAATAACTGCTATTTTATTCAGGTCTGTCCCATTTTCAACCATGTTGCAAATCTCTTCATATTGGGCTGCTTCCTCCTGTGCGGTATTGGAAAACTCGAGGACGCGGACAGGAATTTTTAGTGCTCCATTTTTCCCCCGGGCTTGAATAGATTTATCTATGCCCAATAAATTACTAAGTCGATTGACATTATTTCTGATGATGGCGCCACTGGCGTCGAGAATGACCTGCGTTGAACGATAATTGCTGCTTAGAACAATTAATCCGGGATCATATTTTTTCTGAAATTCCGTTATGTTTTCCAAGTTGGCCCCCTGGAAACGATAGATCGACTGATCGTCATCTCCGACTGCAAATACATTTGGTTTTTCCCAGTATTCTGCTAAAGTGTCCAGTAATTGGTTTTGGACCCCATTCGTGTCCTGATATTCATCCACCAGAAAATAAAGATACTGTTCCTGATACCTCAATAAGAGTTGCTCGTTTTTTTTGAATTCATTCAGAACCCAAAGAATCATGTCATTGTAATCATACCTGCCTTTTTCCTGCAGCAGTTTTTCATAGTTTTGGAATATTCCGATGGCGGCCCTCAGATCCTCCATTTTTTCAACTATCGGTTCATATTTATTGGGATTGAGGTCGCCCTTCTCATAGGCGACTCCTTTATGGGTAGATTTTCTTTTGTATAAGAAATCTGGATTCGTTTTCGAGTCTTCAAGATAGTTATCTATTTCCTGCTCGATGTATGCTGCACTCCAGCTCTCTTTTTTCATGTCCTGGAATAGATTATCCAGCCTGATCTTATCATAATAGACTTGTCCTTTAAATCTCTTGAGCCTGTGGTCATTTGGAATTTTGTCTATCAGTTCTACAAACACTTCGCTTTTTTCCAGATCGGAGAGTGGTTGTAATTCCTTGATAGAACTAAAGAGATACATATTATCCTGAATGACCTGATTGGTAAATGCATGGAAAGTATAAATATGTACATTATAAGCTGTTGAGCCTATAAAATCAATCAGTCGTTTACGCATCGCTATTGTACCTGCGTCAGTGTAGGTAAGGCAAAGAATATTGTGTGGTTGGGTATCAGTGTGTCTCAGAATATGACCGATCCGCAGTGCCAGGATCTGCGTTTTCCCAGTTCCCGGTCCGGCGAGCACGAAAAGAGGTCCGTCAATATGAAGTACAGCTTTTTTTTGTTCCTCATTGAGATTTTCAAAAGCTTCATTAAAAATTTTTTCCTGTTTGGCTTTTTGGTCAAATTGATTCATTTGGGGCATAACTTAGTGATCATTATTTAACTCACAATGTAAATAATGTCTTTATGAAAAAATGAATGAAAGCTGTTTTTTTTTCAGTTTAACCGAATGATCCTGACCGGTATTTTAAAATATAATTTTGCTCGGATTTTCAATTGGCTCCCTATAAAGGGTAAAATGCTTATCCGGGCGGGGATTAAAGTGGCTTAGGACTCGATAATTTAAAAATTATTTTATCGTTCAATTAACTGCATCTATCTTTGGTGCCAGATATATAATATTTATGAGCGACAATTGGAAAGTAGGAAAAAAGAAATCGACGGCAGTCCTTAATACCGAACCTGAAAAGGCTATTTTAGTTGGACTGGCACATGGGGATCAATCCATGGAAGATGTTATGATATATCTTGATGAACTGGAATTTTTGGCACAGACAGCAGGTGCTGAAACCATTAAGGTATATACACAAAAACTCAAGAACCCGGATACTCGGTATTTTATCGGAAAGGGTAAACTGGAGGAAATTGTGGAATATAAAGAGTTTCATGATTTTGATATGGTCATTTTTGATGATGATCTGACTGGTAAACAAACAAATTTGCTGGAGGAGGAATTGGGTGTGAAAATCATCGACAGAAGTACGCTTATCCTTGATATTTTTGCCAGCAGGGCTCAGACAGCACAGTCCAAGGTGCAGGTTGAATTGGCTCAAATGCAATATTTACTGCCAAGATTGCGAGGTTTGTGGACTCACCTTGAGCGGCAAAGAGGAGGAATTGGAATGCGAGGACCTGGGGAACAGGAGATCGAGACGGACAGGCGTATCGTAAGGGATAAAATTACCAAATTGCAGGAAAGGCTGGCCAAGATCGATATCCAAAATGAGACACAGCGAAAACGGCGGGAGGAAATGATCCGGGTTTCTCTCGTTGGTTATACCAATGTTGGAAAATCCACATTGATGAATTTATTGACAAAGTCCAATGTTTTTGCAGAGAATAAGTTGTTTGCAACCCTGGATACGACCGTTAGGAAAATGGTCATTGGTACTATGCCATTTCTGATCTCTGATACGGTTGGTTTTATCCGGAAATTGCCCCACCATTTGGTTGAAAGTTTTAAATCAACCCTGGATGAAGTTCGGGAAAGTGACATTCTGATCCACCTGGTGGACATTTCACATCCACAATATGAAGATCATTTAAAAACAGTTATGATGACTTTGAAGGATCTGGATGTACAGGATAAATCCATACTGCTTGTCTTCAATAAAATAGATCTGTATCGGGAACTGAATTTTGATGATTATCTGGATGATGAGACCAAGTTGGAAATACTCGACCAATTGAAACTCCGTCTGAGTAATGATTATGATTCTGATGTAATCTTTATATCGGCAAAACAAAAAGAAAACATTGAAGAGTTGAGAGAAAAAGTCCGGGTATTGGTAGATGAACATTATAATAAAAGGTATCCTTATAAAGCTAAATATTGGTAAATTGACAAAATGTTAATCAGTCTCATTAATTTTATTCTGCTGGTTCAGGACACTGCCGTGCAAGTTGATACAACAGGCATTAGCTATAAGGTGGGCTTATATATTGGCAGTATTTTACCCTTTATCATTTTATTGATTATTTTTTTATTGATAATCAGAGGTAGTTACCGCTTTAAAAACAAATAATAAAAATCGTTCAATGAAAATAGCCAGTTTTAATATCAATGGTGTTCGGGCCGCAGAAAAAAAAGGACTTTTTAAATGGGTAGAAGATGAGCAAATAGATTTTTTGGGTGTGCAGGAGGTAAAAGCAAACAGGGATCAGATCGATCTGAAGTTTATGGAAGATCTTGGCTATGAAATTTATTGGCATTCAGCAGAAAAAAAGGGTTATAGCGGTGTTGCGGTTTTTAGCAAGCGAAAAGCTGATACTGTTGTGCTTGGAATGGGCAATGATAAATACGATTTTGAGGGTAGGGTGATCCGCACGGATTATGATGATCTTAGTCTTTTGAATTGTTATTTTCCATCCGGTTCAAGCGGGGAGGAAAGGCATGTTTTTAAACTGGATTTTTTAGCTGATTTCAAAAAATATGTTGAAGAATTATTGGAGACCAGGAAGAAATTGATCGTGATGGGGGATTATAATATTGTCCACACTGAAAAAGACATTCATAATCCAACCAGGAAGGACAATCCATCTGGTTACAGACCCGAAGAAAGAAAATGGATGGACGAATGGTTTAATCTTGGATTCAGGGATGCCTACCGAAAAATGCATCCGGAGGAGATTAATTTTAGCTGGTGGAGTTACAGAGCAAATTCACGAAATAAGGATAAAGGCTGGAGAATTGATTATTGTTCAGTCTCAGATCCAATTCAGGATAAGATTATCAGTTGTGTTCAGCAAAAGGAAGCATTCTTTTCAGATCACTGTCCTGTAGTCATGGAAATTGACCTATAAACTTAAATTGTATTCTAGGCTTATTTGGAATCAAAAAGGCCATACATCTTATCAATTTCCAGCATCAATGCCAAAATCTCATCTTCATTGAGATTGTTTTTTCTTGAAAGACTAAACGCTCTGATGATAGCAACTGCAGCTCCATTTTTATCGCCCTTTTTAATGTAAAGCTTTGTTAGCGTTTTCAAATAATCGATATTATATGGATTCAATCGATTCGCTATTTCAGCATAGTCAATATAGAAATCCGCATTGTAGTCTTCTGATACCTGATCAAGATAGACATTTCCCATACGGATCATCCTTTCATGATCTTTAGGTGCAAATTTTTTGAGGTACTTCCTTTCCAAATAAAGATATTCCACGATGTTATTTGTTTTTAGCTTCATGTCAATCAGGTATTCATAAACCCTTAAATCTGCATTTTCAGGATCCAGAATTTGCATTAACGACATGGTTTCATCATATTTTGGCTGAGGTTGTAATTTATATAGTCTGGTATTAATGACATTTTCAATAAAAGCATCTATGAATTCAACTCCATATTTATTGCTGAAAAAGCTTCTGTTTTTCATTAAAAAAGTAAATGCTTCTGAACGCGTATCATCCAGAAATTTAATAATAAAATTGAGGTTCGTTTCGTCTGTCCAATCTTTTTGAATTGCAAGATATTTTTCAAAGTGTTCGTTGACAAGACCATCATTCAAAAAATTATGGAGCTGACACTGGTTGTAAAGTGTGGTTGAATCTTCTTTTTCAACCACGTAATTTTCAACAACAGAAAAATCAAAAATTGAGTCCACTCTGATATAGTTCAACATCTTCTGTTTTTTTTCCAAGGCAGAAATAAAAGCTGAACCATATTTTGCAGGATTAAGGGTCCAATCTGCATGATCTTTAATTTTTTTTGATTCGAGATTATCTTTAAGTACAAAAACTAAATTCTCATCAAGGTTCTCCATTACGATAGACGGGAGGTATCTAATCTTGAATTTTTTACTAAGTCTATCACCGATTGGCTGATCAACATCAATTTTAATGTTAATAAAATTATCATTTAAAAAACCAGACAAAGGATCCGTTTTTAATACTGAATCCAAAGGAACACAAGAATAACAATAACTTGAATGAAAATAAAACAGAAGTGGTTTTCCTTCTTCGTTTGACTTTAGAACCGCCTCTTCATAATTGGTATTGAAATCGAATTCAATATTATTATCCTGGCTAAAAAGCGTTTGTGTGAAACAAACCATTATGAATAAAACTACAATATTTTTGTACATGTAATTATTTTTTAAATTAACGTTTAAGCATACTTTCAGCCATTCTTTTCAATTGGGTCAAATCTTGTAAGTGATCTTCTATGTTTTCGTTTTTTGATTTCGTAATTGCCATTTCTAAATAAATCAATCCTTCTGAATATTTTTTATTTTTCAATAAAATTTTGGCATAATTCATATTGTTTTCTATACTATCTTCCTTCTTAAGTGCCTCTCTTGAAATCTTTTCTGCAAACGCTGCTATATCTTCATCTTTGAGAAAGTGGTCCCGCATTTCAATAGCCAATTCATTAATTTTGTCAGAATCATTTTTAATCAATTTCACATAAACCTTTGCTGAGTTCAGATAAGAAGATGCATCCAGATTTCTCTTTGCTACCGCCATGTCAACTTCTGATTCAAATTTTGGATATTTTTTCCGAAGTGATTTTTTATAACTATTCTTAGCATCTGCATACAATTCTGAAACATTATATTCCATTCCTTTCTTTACAGTTGTCCAACATGCTTCATATATTTTGTCTTCAAATGTATTTTGTGAATACAATTTGATGATTATTTTTTGGGTTTGCTTTTCCGTCATCATTTCGAAAAGCCGGCTGTCGGAGGAACTGGTTGCTTCAAAAATGAACCTTGCCTTATTTTCTTTGGTCATTGCCGGTCCATTATTCAGATAGTCGTAAACTATTTTCGTGGAGGGTTTATCCGCCCGGTTCAGTGCTTTTACAAATTTCAACATGAATTTGAAATCCCGGTTTCCCGCTTCATATTCTTTCTCATACGTTTCTGTTCTGTCATCCAACTTTAGAGCTGTTTCTCCCATTTGAATGAAGAGTTCCATCGGTTTTCCTCCGATGTCAGTTTTGACAAGATTTCCCTCCCCATCAATGAACAAGAGGGTAGGATATGCCCGTACAGGGTATTTCATATTAAATGCCTTGCCCATCTGGCTTTCCATATCAATGGCCATATTGATAAAATTCTTATTGTAAAAGTCGCCTGCCTTTTTGTTGGGGAATATGTATTTTTTCATCCTTTTACAGGGACCACACCAGGTGGTGTAACAATCAACAAAAATAAGTTTTTCCTGTTGTTTGGCTATTTCCAACGCTTCTTCAAAAGTACCTTCAAAAAATTCTATTCCTTGTGCACTTAGGTTTATAGTACTTAATAGTACCCCTAAAAAAATGCTTAATAACTTCATTTTTTGAACTTTTGTTTACAATACCGAAATACAAATATAAAGAATCCAATCCAATGAAGTTGTCAGGTTCTTATGATTAGTATAAAAATTAATTTATCAATATAAAAATATATATATCAACAGGGAAATTATAGAATTATAATGTGAGTTTCAAATTATTTAACGTCATAATAGTGTAGCGTGTCTGTTTACAAATGTTTATATTTAAATATGCTCATTTTTTACATAAATTAAAGTTGAATAGAGTCTAATAAATATGAAAAAAAAGAAGAATGAAAGGTTTACTTTCTTCTGGCAACCGATTAAATTATAGGCAGAAAGTTCAATAATTAAATCAGTATTAAAAATATTAAATCAATAAATAAAGTACTTATTGTAGTAATTAGTTGTTTCATCGGATTGCATTTTTACTATGAGATATTTATTGACCTTATAATATTTTGAAATTTATTTATCAATCATAAAACTATTAATTATGTCTATTTTAAAAGTTATTGAGATCCTTGCGGACTCAAAGAAGTCATGGGAAGATGCTACTACGAAAGCTGTTAAAAAGGCTTCAGAATCTGTAAAGAACGTTAAGTCAGCGTACGTTCAAAGCCAGAGTGTGGTCGTAAAGGACGGTGCTGTCACCGGTTTCAGGGTAAATGTAAAGATCACTTTCGAAGTGGACTGATCACATTGTTGAAAATAAAAAGGCCACTAATTTTAGCGGCCTTTTTTATTTATAGCTTATTGTTTTATTGCTTAATGATCTTGCTAAGCACTTTTTGATTTCCGTTGTCGATGATCACAGAATACAATCCATTTGCCATACCTGTCAGGTTCAGTTCTACAGTATTCGATCCTTCGAATAAGCTGATTTGGCTTTGTTGAATTAATTGTCCCAATGTATTATAAACGGTCAGGTTGATCTCTTCCGGATTATTTGATTCAATCTCCAGTTGTACGTATCCCTGAGTTGGATTCGGGCTGGCCTTTAATTGCGTTTGAGCCAGGCTGGTTTCTTCCGTATCCGTAATAGGATTATAATAGAAAACCTCATCATTTGGAAGGCATTCGATATTTGTGTTTCTCCTGATAATATCAGAAAGTCTTGTCGCTTTCAGGTTCAGAATATCTTCATTTGAGAGACCCGGATCATTTTCAAAATAGAACCTGTCACCATCACGAAGTGCAATGAATTGTTCCATAATTATATAGATACCAAGATCGCCAAACATTGCTCCTTCTACGTGGTCTTCAGCTAAAATACCAGCCCAAACATCGATGTCATTGATATCTGAATAAGCCTGATACAATTTTTGATTTAAAATGACATCTTCTGAAAGCGTAGCAAAACTTTGTTTTTTTGCAAATCCGAATTGCTCTCTTACCGTATTATAATCAGGTAATCCCCTGTCTCGTCCACGCATTAGATTAATGGCTGCAAGATCCATCCCGCCGCTTCCCGGAGCCCCAAACAAGAAGTTACGCAGATCATCTATAATAAAACAATCCAGATCTTGTTGCTGCTGATTCACCATGCCGGTCAGATAAGGTTCGATGCCATTCACTTCCCGAATCATTTCAGGGTTGAAAAAAGCATATTTCAAAAAAGCATGACCATTCTCATGGTCCTGACAATTTTCATCAATCCTGAAAAGTTTGCTATTGATGGTTGTATGTCCGTAACGGTATGCAGCTGCAGCAAAAACATTCATGATCTGCGGATTCACATTTGGCTTATAACCCGTATAAGGATCCATTTCAACACCCATTGCTGGTAACCATTCATAAAAAACAATACTTTCTATGGCTCCGATTACTATTCTTCTTGCCTGGTGATAAATCTGATCATCAAACCAATTTGGATGCGCTTCTAATATTTCATCACATAATCTATTGTGTTCTCTGACGAAAAGGGTGTGAATGGAAGTTAGCAAAGGATTTTCATTTGCCCTCCTATCTCCGGCTATGAACCATTTGCCGTCCTGTGGAATAATCGGATGATCCATCCCAGGTGCATTTTGATCAATATTGTCTTCGTAAGAACCATCATAAGTGTTATAGGGAAGTAAATTACCATCCGATGTTTTTAGTTTGCCATCCTCAAAAGTTCTCAACCAATTTGATCTCGCTTCTTCAGACCCATACACATTGGATGCATCTATGAAAGCAGTTATTTCATTCTTAAATTTTCTTGGATTTTCCGGAGATGTTCCTGTCGATGGATCAAAGGCAGATCTTGCCATTGGTATGACCACGTTTCCATTTCCCTGAGGGTCAAACCAGGGGTCGAAGGTAGGAACTTCAATCAATAAGCTTTCAGAATTATTGTTTTGTGTGAGTGAAATATCATGGTCAATAAATTGGCCCCAGGCATATACGTAATCACTCAATCCAAGTTTGTTTGGTATGTTTTTTTCTTCCTGGTCAAAAACGATGTTACTGACTTCTCTGGCATTTCTTCTGTTGGCACCGGCTGGAGCAGAAATTCCATCAGAAAAATCAGAACTTACGAAATGAACCAGATGTGTTCCTCTGGACCCCCATTCCGGTTTTATCAAATTATTATTTACACCCGTGATGGTCCTTATTTCATTAGGGATCGGAGAAGCATAAAATACATTCTCACTCAATGTTGGCATATCAGAATTTCTGCTGATAATGTCGGAAAGCACCGTATTGTTAATCGTTTCTTTTTCTTCAGCGGTTAGCTGATCATCGTTCATGAAATAAAATCGATCTCCGTTTCTTAAGGCTGTAAATTGAACGCTCATAATGCTGTTGACCAATTCTCCAAACAGGGAACCTGGTAATCTGTTTTCAGCCAGCATGCCCACCCAGGGATCAATGTTACTGATGTTTCCCTCGTATACCTCATATAGTTGTTGAACCAATTCAGGATTGCTGCAAATCTGGTCAAAGCTTTGATGGGCAGACAGTCCGAAACTTTCACGCACTGAATTATAATCTGCCAGTCCCCGTTCTCTTCCTCGCATCATATTTATGGCTGCCAGGTCCATTCCCCCGGCTCCGGGAGGGCCGAAAAGGGCATTTCTCAGGTCATCGATCATTTTGCAATCGAATGCTTGTTCCAATTGGTGACACATGCCTTTTAGGAAAGGCTCTATACCTTCTGTTTCGCGGATAGCTTCAGGGTGAAAAAATGCTTCTGCAAGCGTCATATTGCCCATTGACATCGTATGACCAAACTGATCCATCCGGTGGATGTTGCTATTGATCGTCGTATGTCCGTACCGATAGGCTGCAGTCGAAAAAATGTTCATGATCTGTGGATTCACTTCCGGATCATATCCTGTATAAGCATCAATTTGAACCCCTACTGCAGGGAGCCATTCATTGTATACGATGGACTGCATTTCTCCATTTACAATTTTTCGGGCTTTCTGATAAATAGCTTCATCCGTCATATTCGGATTGGCTGCTCTTAACTTGTCACACTGATAATTATGTTCTCTGACCCAGGTCGTATGCATTGCGGTAAGCAAAACATTTTCATTGGCTCGGATATCGCCTGCAACAAACCATCTGGATTCACCGGGAAGCATGGCCATAAATGGTGCATTTTGATCAACAGGTGCTTCATATTCTCCTGTGATCGTATTATAAGGCAGCAATTCGCCTTGTGATGTTTTTAGTTTTCCATCCACAAAAGCCCTGAGCCAAAGCGCTGTTTCCTCATCCGATCCATAAACATTTGAACCATCGATAAATGCTGTTATTGAATTCGGGTATTTTCTTGGATTGTTAATATCGGTACCGGTTCCCTCTTCATGCAACGCTCTCATCATCGGAATGATCGCACTTCCACTTCCAAACGGGTCCATCCAGGGGTCAAATTTTGGAACTTGTATGTTTAATGCATCATGATCATCATTGTGGACCAATGTAATATCGTGGTCGATGAACTGGCCCCAGACGAAATTATAATCACTGAGTCCCATCGGGTCATTGATCAGTCCCTCTTGTTGAAAGATGAGGTTGCTGATCTCTCTGGTATTCATTCTGTTTTGTCCTGCCGGTGCAGCATATCCGTCAGAGAAACCGGGTGCCGTACTCCATATCTGTACATCCCCAACTGCCCCCCGGACTGGATAGGATTCATTATTACCATACCCATCAATACTTCTGTTTTGAGAAAAAGAATTTATGGTGATAAGTAACAGAAAAATGAAGGTCAGGATTAATCGATTTTTCATTTTTTCGTGTTTGTGCCTAAGGTCTTGGTTACTAAAATAATAAAGAACCAAATTCAGTAAAAATTTAAACAAAGTAACAAAAAAAAGATCATTCAGTATTCTTTTATGAGATTAAAAATACGGTGCAACTAAGCTAATGTCTTTTTTTTTCATTAATTATTTTAATGAAAAAAAACCTAACTCATAAATCCGGTTAATTAAATCGAGAAGATATAGTTTTTTACATATTTACATTTCCTTGTATATAATAATCTTACATATTAAAATTTTATGAAACTGACAAGCAGTTGTCATTTAATCAATCCGTATCCTGGCATCCACAGTCATAATGCTTTTACTCGAAGCAATGAGCGGATTGAGATCCATTTCGACTATTTCCGGGGCGATTTCAACCAATTGTCCCAGTCGTTTTATGATTTGATAATATTTAATTAATTCAATTCCTTTTTGCCCCCGGATGCCTTTCATGACAGGAAATGATTTTAATTTGCTTACATAATATTCAATTTCATCAACAAAAACCGGAGTTAGAAGTGCCTGGACATCCTTAAAAACTTCCAGGAATATACCACCCATTCCAAACAAGATCAAATGACCAAAACCATCCTCTCTTTTTGCACCGATGAAGAGTTCCTGCCCTTTCAACATTGGCTGGATCAATACGGCTGTAGCATCAGGAATTCCCATTAGTTTTTGAAAACCAATTTCAGCCTCCATGATATCCTCGATATTGATCAATACACCGCCCTGATCTGACTTATGAACCGGTCCAACCACTTTCATTACGATGGGGAAAGAGAAACCACTTAATTCATCATGCAATTCAACTACCGTTTTTGCATATTTTTCCTGAATAACCGGGATATTAGCTGCCATCAATAATTCAGCTACCTGGTCTGGCGGAAGGTACCCCTCTTTTGCATGATCGATCACTTTTCTGATCGTTTTGATATCCATTTCCATTTCTTTGTCACCTTCTGCAAAAAATCTGGGTTCAGACATCAATTTTGAAATGACCTGACCGAAGATGGACTCATCAGGAAAGAAATGATTTCCTGATTTGATAAATTCCTGAATGGCCTCTTTTGTATTCACTGGTGATGGTAAAATAGGATAAATGGGCTTATCTGTGTTTTTGATTTTATGTCGGAGCACTTTGTAAACTTCCGTTACATCAAATAAGCCGGGGCTTCCGAAAATAACAGAAATGGCGTCGATATGATCAAATTTCTGATCGCAATAATCCGTGATTAAAGCTAATTGCTCTGCTGTCCCGGTTGCCAGAAAATCGATGGGATTTTTTATTGAAGAGCCGGTGAATAGCAGATCGAGTAATTCATCCGCATCTTTACCTCCGATTTCAGGAACTTTCATACCCCCCCTTTCCAATGCGTCAGTTAGCATGACTCCGGCACCTCCGGCATGCGTCACTACTGCCATATTGCCCGCCTTTGGCAAACCTGTTAACAGGATGCCAGCGGCATATAACAATTCCTGCCGGCTGACACAGGAGATCACGCCTGCTTTTCTGAACATGGCTTCGACAGCAACAGTAGGAGAGGCCATTGCTCCGGTATGAGAGGAAGCTGCTCTGGAACCGGCATCAGTCATACCCGCTTTTAGAGCAATAATGCTTGTCCCTTTTGATCTTAAACTTCTGGCATGTTTGATGAATCGTTGCGGATCACCAATGTTCTCGATATAGATCATGATGACCTTGCTGCTTTTTTCGGGGTCGAAATTTACATCGAGGTATTCTATAAAATCCTCCACTTTGATCTGCAGTGCATTTCCAACGGTATAGATATTGGAAAAACGGAGACCTATTTCCATTCCAGCTTCAACGATAAAAACAGCCGTGGAACCAGAACTGGATATGAATTCAACTCCGTCCCGGTGAATGGCAGGAACGGGTGTTGTGAATACGCTATGGTGATTTTCATGGATCATTCCGATGCAATTAGGACCCAAAAGACAGGCATTGTATTTTTTCAGGGACTTCAGTATTTCAAGATCATAGCCTTTGCCTTCTTCATCCAGTTCGCCAAATCCTGCTGAGATCACGATGAAAGCGCGGGTTCCCTTAGCACATAATTCTTCAATAGTGCCGGGACAAAATTTTGCCGGGATGGCCAGTATTGCCAGGTCAACCTCCGGAACTTCCGCAATGCTGTGGTAGGATTTCAAACCCTGTACGACATCAGATTTTGGATTTACGACATAAAGTTCGCCGGAAAAGGAACTTTGAAGCAGGTTTTCAATGATCTTTCCCCCTGGTTTTCCAGTGTTTTGGGAACCACCAATGATGGCTATACTCTTTGGGTCTATCAATGCAGAATTGATCATAATTGTGTTATTTTTTTCAAGCCGCAAAAGTACACAATTAAGCAGGGATGGCAAATTAATGAAAGGATTGCCATCCCGGGTTTCAATATTTTAATTCTCAGCTGAGAATTTTTGTTTTTTATGGATTGTCCTGTGGATAAATGAATGGAACAGGATCTGATTTTACTGCCGAACCAAATACACCCAGTGTGCCATCAATTGTACTGTGAAGAAAGGAAGGTTCCACAAATGGATTTAGGATCGATTGCAATTGATCATCAAGATCTTTGAAAAAGGCAGCGGATTTGGCATCTATCGATAATAAATAGATCGTAGTGCTATCTCCTTTAAGATATTCAAAGGAAACTTCTGCATTGAATTCCATGGGTGAACCATCATTGCTGCCATCTGTAAAAATGGTCCTGCCCAGATCTTCTGTCAGGAATAATTCATTTTCCTCCGTACAGTCATTGATTAATTCGTCCAGTGAATTCGCATGCAACCTGGTTTTATCCATCCACCGGTCCATACGGAATCTATAATAATTATCGACATCAGGGGTGTCATTGAATTTTACGATTATGCCATCATGGCCACCGTACAAATCAAAAAATTCCGGGGTGTATTCCAGGCCAGTTATATTTACTTTTGGCTGATCAATGGTAGTGGTTGCCATATAGGTCTCATCATTATGATGGATCAGTAAATTATAAGTTTTTCCATATTCGATCAAATTTAAACCTCTGTAAAAAGGGGTCCACCTGCATCTGAATTTATCAAAAATGGAATCCTGCATGAGTTGTTCGGTCCATCCATCTGTAGAGAGTTCCACATAGGCATTTCTTTCAAATGTTTCCTGCGGCGTAACCTTTTCACTAAAAAATGCGTGGGTTGTATTCAGAAATAATTTTGGCTCTTCCTCCGGATACAGGATACATTCAATAAACAATAGTTCCTCATGGTTGAGTTGCTCTTTTATTGTTATTTCCTTTTCGCAACTAAGTATTAATAAGGAAGCGCTTATTATCAGAATTAGGTATCTCATTGTTTTAAAATTTAAAATTGAAGGAAACACTGGGTACGATCGGTAAGAGGGATACCTGCTTTGCTCTTGGTTTTTCAGTTATGGGGTCAATGTCAAAATAGACGAAATAAGGATTTTGGCGGCTATAAATATTATAGATGCTAAATACCCACTCGCTTTCGTAAGTTTTGCCGAAAAGGGTCCTTTCTTTCTGGTAAATGGCTGACAGATTCAGGCGATGATATGGTTTGAGCCGGGTATTATTCCTTCCTTCGTAAATAAAGTAATTGCCTTCGAATAAACTGCCCCCATTTGAAACATAGGTTCGACCAACGGGTAAAGTATATGCACTTCCTGAAGAGTATACAAAAGTGCCGGAAAAGGTCCATCTGTCTGAAAAATCATAACTGCCGACAATCGAAAGATCGTGTCTCCGGTCGTGTCGGAATGGAAATTTGTCCCCATAATTCAGCTCGGGAAATTGTTGCCAGGTCCAGGATAGGGTATAGGAGGCCCATCCGGTAAATTGTCCAATTGATTTCTGCACAAACAACTCGGCACCATAACTCCAGCCTGTACCGTAGACCAGCAAATCATCTACGTCCAGTGAACTGATCAACTGATTTCCTTCGCGGAAAAGGATCTGGTCTTTCATGGTTTTATAATAAATTTCAAAACTGGTTTCAAGGGAATTATCCATAAAATTCTTGAACAGACCCAATGCAAATTGCTGCGAGGTTTGTGGTTTGGTCTGGCTCGTGGAAGGTACCCAGATATCGCTTGGTATGGCAGCTGTGGTGCTTGGAATCTGATGTAAAAACTGATTCATCATCGAATAGGATCCCTTGATAGAAGTGTTTTTATCTAATCTGAATTTTAGGCTAGCCCGTGGTTCCACTCGGATATATCTGATATTGTCACTCATGAAAACCGGAATTCTAAAGCCCAGATTGGCAGAAAAATAATCTGTAACTTTCATGTCGTCATTCAGATACAAAGCCAATTCATTAAATTGTTTTTCAGGTATGGAGTCAATGGTGAGAAATTCGTTTTGATTATTTCCTGTAAAAACCTGTGCATCCCCGCTTGATCTGAACCGATGATTAGTGAAATGAGCACCATAAAGAATGTGGTGCTGCTGACTGGGGAAATATTGGAATTCTGTTTTAACTCCCAGGTCATTTATCCCCGAAATAACATGAGAAAATGCATTGTCCTGAATGGCAGAAAT
>Ga0102814_10000011_pt1 | contig 140225 bp, 138 predicted proteins | sample ColrivemetaGS741_FD_79112 | JGI IMG/M metagenome (GOLD analysis project Ga0102814, IMG submission 79112) | Estuarine microbial communities from the Columbia River estuary - Flood tide ETM metaG S.741 | ecosystem: Environmental > Aquatic > Marine > Intertidal zone > Estuary | place: USA...
AGCTTTTTTTGTGAATGTCTAAACCAATGAATACCTTTGGAATAGATAAGGTGTCTTGTAATTGCATATCTTCGTTTTTAGTACTCTCAAAGTTATGCTTTTACATAGATGCTTGTAGCAATTGCTAGGCTTGGCTTGTGTTCGGAATTTTGCTTCGCCAGTTCGCACTTTGTGCTCGAGTCTTCGAAAATTCAATGAGGAATTTTGTACTTGTAATCTTTTGTGTTAAATTTACGCAACTGCCACAAGCGGCAACACGTTAGTGTCAATTTTCAAAAGACGCTTAATTCTAAATTTCAATGAATACTCAACAAGACATAGAAGATATTTTTTCCATTTTACATGATGGGACAATTGAGTCTTATATTGGCAATAAAAATAAATTAACTTTAAAGATTAGTTGCGTATATCTTGCAGAACAAATTAATAAATCATTTGAGTATTTTTATGTTGAACTTACAGAAATTGATATATTAGAGTTGTTCACATGGAGAAGTCTAATGGAAGAAGAACAACAGACATTGATAAACTTAAAAGATATTTTTAAATTTGAACTTGAAATAATTGACGCGAACATAGAAGATAATATTGTTATAATAACATGTAAATTAGATAATAAATACGAAACTTTTCATGGCGGAAATTTGAAATTGAACTGTAAAGAAATTAAAGTTTTTGACCAAAATAAAACACAACTAACAATTGAGAAATTTCGTGAAAATTGTAACCAATATTGGGACAGTTTTGGAAATGCATAAAAAACTGCCACTAACAGCAGTTAAAATAAATGGCTTAGGCATGGGCATACTTCCGAATTTTCTCCGAAAATTCAAAAGTTTGCGTTATATTTGTTTTGGCTTGGTTTTGGCTCGTCGCCACTTCTTTTAGCTGCAAAACGTTAGTAAACATTATGATGAAACAAGGAGAATTCAATAACTAAATTAAAATTATGAAATTACTAAAATTAATCTTTTTTTTGATAATTCTAAGCAACTCGACTTATGCAATTACATGGTATGTTACTCCGACAGGTTCGGGTACTCAAGATGGTTCCAGTTGGGCAAATGCAGCTCCTGGAAATGTACTTCAAACAATAATCAATGCTTCTATATCAGGTGACGAAGTTTGGGTCAGTTGTGGAACATTCACAACTACAAGCACTACAAATAGAAATATATCTTTCAGCATGAAAAATGGAGTAGCAATTTATGGAAGTTTTATAGGAACTGAAACATCTCTATCGCAGCGTGTTTTTTCTTGTGGGCCTTGTAGTATATTAACAGGTGAAATTGGCATTGTTGGTAATTCAGACAATAGTTATCACATAGTTAACAATCCTATAGGCTTAAATAATACTGCAATTATAGATGGTTTTGCTGTGCAAGATGCTAACGATAACCGAACAGCAACTACTACAAATGGATTAGGTGGTGGCTTTTATAATAATGGTGCCGGTTCAGGTAATATTTGTAATCCTACAATTCGAAATTGTGTTATAAGAAATAACTCTGCACAATTTGGTGGAGGCATTCTTAATAATGGCTATTCTGATGGTAATTCTTCTCCTATTATTACTAATTGTATCATTACAAATAACACGGCATATTTGGGAGGTGGAGGCTTAGACAATTTCGGGTTAAATGGCATGGCAAGTCCAACAATGACTAATTGTATAATATATTCGAATAATGCCTTACAAAGTGCAGGCGGTATGTTTTGTTGGGGAGGCAATAATGGTAACGCTAACCCTAATATTATAAACTGTGTTTTTGCAAATAATACGGCGGTGGATGGCGGTGGTATAGTATCTAGTAGAGAAAATTCGCCTAGCGGTAGTTTTTCGGGAAATAGCAACCCAATTATTTTTAACTCTGTTTTTTGGGGAAATACTGCCTCATCTGTCGGACCTCAGTTTTTTTTAATTGGAGGAGCTACATTTAATGCCACCTATTCTGATATTAATTTAACTGGTCAAACAACACCGCATTTAGTTACAGGCTCTGCTACGGGTAATTTAAACACAACCCCTTTATTTGTAAATATCATGAATGCACTTGGAATTGATAATTGTTGGCTCACAGACGATGACGGGCTTCAACTACAAAACTCAAGTCCTTTAATTAATTCTGGTAATTTAACAGACGCTCCAATTCAAGATATTTTAGGAAATTCACGTACAGGAAATCCTGATATTGGTGCTTACGAATATTCTATTCCATTAAGTATAGAGAATAACCAAATTAATTATTTCAATATTTATCCTAATCCAACTTCTGACGAACTTACAATACAATTCTCAGACAACCTAAATCATGTAATTCAAATATACGATATGTATGGAAAATTGGTGTTTTTTAAAATTATTAGTAAAATTGAAATACTCAATCTATACAATTTATCAAATGGAATCTATATTATAAAAATTGACGATCGACAAAATAAAAAGTTGATAAAAAAATAACAGTTACCTAAAAATGTATATGAAAACAGGCGAAATGGTGCTAAATTTAAGGGTTTTGGCTCGAATCAAACTTTGTAATTAACCGAAAGTTTGGTGCTTCGAAATCGCCTACTTTTCATATACTAACCGTTATAAACAATTCAAGAATAAGTTTTGCAAGATTTTTAAAATATCTCTAATTAATGTAACTTGCGCGTCTACCTAAAGACAAGAATTATGGAAGCGAGTAACATGCTAAATTATATTAAAGAAGTTATAGAAAATATGCCAACTGGTTGGCTGAATATAACAACGCATAGATTAGATATTTATGATGAAAAATTAGCTAAAACGCAATTCTTAGAGCAGTTTGAAATCTTATCCAATAATAATAATTCAGATGCAGCTTCCCTAAATGAATTACCAACTGCTTACGATTATATTCGATTAGGTCATCCGTTATCTTGTATTTTAGAATGGGCAATTGCTAACTTAAACAATACAAAGCCAGAAAACGTAATCAGTTTTGCTTCTAAGACTATTCCTGTTTTAGCAATTTTAAGAAAAAATTTACTAGACCATAAAAACACTCAAATAATTTACACAAACGAGCTACCAAGTTCTTTTGATGCTGAAGTGCTAAAAAATGTTTACGGTTATCAATTTGAATTAAAAAAAGTAGTGAAAGCAGAAAGTATTTCTGCGTTTAATGGTAGTACCATTTTTATTTCCGAACAAGCTGAAATTGGTAAAATCAACCTTAACACTAATGTTGATTTTTATATTAATCTTCATGCGCACATAGGAAGTGTTTTATTAGTAAATGGAATACAAAATGAAAGTTATATTTCAGAAATTCAGCATGTAAGAAGAAGAGAGACTATTTCTATGACTCCTTCTAACTGTCTTGTTGCATTAAATGCATTAACAAAGCAATCTTCATTTGGCACACCAGATAATAATGTAGAAACGAACAAAAAGCTTGTTGTAGATGAAATAAATAAAATTACGGGTACAACTACAAAAGCCTTAGTTGCTTCTAGTGGATTGTCTATTCAGTATGCCATTTTAATGGGATTAATTCACAATGCATTAGAAAATCATAAAGGAAAAGCAATTAAAATTATTGTGCCTCCAAATTGTTATGGTGGTACAAATGACCAAGCAAGACGTGTTGCTGCTTGTATTGATAATGTGGAAATTGTAGATTTACCCGTAGATGGTGGAAACGACATGAATCAAAGTATTGATGTAGTTTTAGATAAAATTGCTGCTGTAGATGCTGTTCCATATATAATTGCAGAAATTCCAACCAATCCAAGAGTTGAAGTTCCAAATCTTGAACAATTAAAAGCTGTTTTAAGTAAGCAACGTAAAACTGCAAGTGGAACAATTGCTGTTGATCCGGTTTTTATTTTAGATCAAACATTTTGTCCTAATGTGCACTTTTTAGGAGAAAGTGCTATGCTTTCAACCGTTAGAACTATTTCGTTTGCAAGTGGTTCAAAATTTCCAAGTGGAGGAAAATGCACTTCTGGTTATTGTGTGGGAAATACAAAAACAAATGCTTTGATTGAAAAAATAGAAAAGCACTTACTACTTTGCGACAATGAAGCTACAAATCTTCAGTATGAAATATTAGCAAAGCAATTGCCTTCCATGAACCAACGAATTAGCGATGCGTATAAAAACACACGTGAATTTGTAAACTATATACACGAAGTTTTACCAGACGCAAAAATTAATTTTGTATCGGAAAAACTTGCAGCAAAAGGCTTTACACCATCTGTTTTCTCATTAGATCTTCCTACAAAAGGAAATACTCCTGAAGAAAAAGAAACCTATAAAAGAGCATTAAATTTGAAATTAATTAATTTAATGATTACCAAAATTCCTAATGAAAGTAAGTATTGTGTAAGCTACGGGCAATTAAAAGGATGTTATTGGACAATTCCTGCAACATCTACACAAGGAACCACTAAAGAAGGCGATAAAGATTATATTGCTCGTGTAGCACTTTCACCAAACATGGATTTAGAGTTACATAAAAAAGTGTTTTTAGATTTTGTAAAGACAATTTAACTTAAATCTAGATCTGAATACTAAATAATAGTGTAATTAAAAAAAGTGCAGTTATATAATTTAAAGTTTAAATTATATAACTGCACAATTCGTTTATGAAGTATCTTTGAATTAAATAAAGTTCTATTTTTATGTTAAAATTTGCACTTAAATTCGCGCTATTACTTTTACTTGTTAGTTGCGCTTCTTCTAAAAAAGATAAGTTTGATGATTATGTTTTTCAAACAAAAAAAGAAAAAAACACATATATTAGGTCTTATAATAAATCCCTAAAACTTTGGGGCATTCCATATTCTGAACAAAATATAAAAACTCGTTTTGGGATGGCACATATTATAATTACAGGCCCAAAAAACGGAAAAAAATTGGTATTACTTCATGGTATGGACGCTAGTTCTACAATGTGGTATCCTAATATAAAATCTTTATCCAAAAACCATCGGGTTTATGCCATTGATTTTCTGATTGAACCAGGAAAGTCAACTTTAAGTGCAAAAGCACTTTCATCTGAAGATATAGTAATTTGGTACAATGATATTTTTAATTACTATAGATTAAAAGACTTTGATATCGTAGCAGCGTCAAGAGGTGGTTGGATAGCAACTTTATTAGCTAGTCAGAAATACAACACTATAAACAAAATTGTTTTATTGAGTCCGGCTCAAACTTTCAAATTCGTTGATAAAATAGGAAAATCAACAAATGCCTTACTATTAAAGTTTTTTCCGAGTGATGAAAATTTCGACAATACACTTGAGGCTTTCTCAGCATATCCTGAAAAGATTTCTTCTACTTTCAAGAAACAACTGTATTTAGCCCATAAATATTCAAAATCAAATACGAGTATGCTTAAAATGCTTCCCTTTTCAGATAATGAATTAAAATCGATTTCTTGCCCAGTACTTGTTTTAATTGGAGATAATGATGTTATTAATTCTGATAAAAGTTTAGAAAGAGCTCAAACTACCTTAGTAAAATGTAATACCAAAATAATAAAAGATGCTGGGCACTTTCTAAGCATAGACCAGTATAAAGCAGTTAACGAGGCAATAATTACTTTTTTAAAGCAGAATTAAATTCCTAAAATTAGGCATATGCAAATAAATATGAATACAACAAAAATTACAGGAACAATACTGATTATAGCAAGTTTAACAATTGGTTATATTGGTATCAATAAAATTTCTGAAAGTACAAATCAAATAAATCTATTAGGCATTCAAATAGAAGCTTCAAATAAATCTGAACAGCAAATAGGCTATATTCATTTAGGTATAGCAATTATTATTTTTGTTGGAGGAATTTATTTAGTTAATCCTAAACGTAAATAAACTTTACTTAAAAACATCAAATTCAACACCATCAAAACTGGCAAAAACCATCGTTGGGTGTGAATCTTGATGAAAAATAGTTCCGTTTTTATCAATTGCAATAGCACCTGCAAAACCATCGTAAGGTTTTAACTCATTAAATGTTTTTTCAAACGCTTTTTCCAAAGTAAATCCGTCTGTAACACGCGTAACAATTTTTGTTGCAACTGCTCCACTTACTATATCTTCTCCAACACCTGTTAAACTTACACCACAATTAGCATTGGCATAATTTCCAGCAGTTGTTGCAGAATCTGAAATTCGTCCCGGAATTTCAAAACCTTTTCCACCTGTTGATGTTGCTACTGCAAGTTTTCTTTCTTTATCAAAAGCTACACAACCTACAGTTCCTGTACCAGTTGCTTTTAATTTTGCTTCATGTTCTGCTCTTCGCTGTGGAATTTCAGTAGAAAAAACTTCAAAACCGTGTTGTCTTGCAAAATTAGTAGCACCACTTCCTCCTAAAACTCTATCGTCAAAAGGTAATAATTTTTCAGCTACAAAAATGGGGTTTTTAACCTCTTCAATATTTATAACGCCACTAAATTTTTCAGTTGTACCGTCCATTAAAGAAGCACTCATTCTAATTTTTCCATCGCCTTGAATTTGAGAACCAATACCTGCATTAAACAACTCATCATCTTCTAATAAAGATACTGCATAGACTACAGTTTCTAAAGCAGAATGTGTTTCCATATAAGTATACGAATCTTTTAAAATTCGCTTTAAAGCATTTTGTTTCGCAACTTTAGTAGTATCTGAAGTAGATGATTCAGAAAAAAAGCCACCATGTATTATTATCTTCATAGAAAAAATATTTAAAAAAAGCAGAATTTAGCAAACGGTATAAACCTGTTCCTAAATTCTGCTTCTAATTTTTCAAACGTATTATTTAGAATGTATTTTCATTTTATAAGTACTCAAATCAAAAGTATCGTGCATACTCATTACGTGCGTAACTAAATGATTTATAGAAATTGGTTCACCTAAAGAAATTTCGGTTAAATTGGTATCTTTAATTTCTCTTCCATCTACTAAAATTACCAAACCAGAACCAATAGCTTCCATTTCATTATCGTTAGTAATTAAAAGGCCTGTATCTTCTCCAAGTCCAATACCTAATAATTTTGGATTACTAACAACAGACTGAAACAAACGACCAATACGCCCACGTTTTACAAAATGTGTATCAATAATTACATTGTCTATAAATGAAAGTCCACTCGTGATTTTAACTTCTCCTTTTAATAAGGATTCACTCACACTACCTTGATAAATCATGTTATTTGAAGCTGCTGCAGCTCCTGCAGAAGTTCCTGCATAAACAAATTCTTCATTTTGGTATTTATCCATCAATAAATCATGAAATTTTGTACCTCCTAAAATAGAGGTTAAGCGTAACTGATCTCCACCTGTAAACATAACAACATCAGCGGCTTTTAAACGAGTTAAAAACGCATCATCATTAGCTTGTTCACGTTTTTCGATATATAGAACATCAGTGTTTTCTGCTCCTAAATAACGTAAAGCTTTTACATACTCATCTCCAACTTCTTGAGGAATACTCGATGCAGTTGGAATAATCTCAATTCTAGATTTCTCTTTATGCTTTGACTCATTAATAATACGTTTCAAAATTCCTTTTTCAAAGAAATTAATATTTTTAGCAACGTCTTTATCAAATTCCTTTTCTGTAAAACTACCTTTATCTACAGCTCCACCAATAATTATTAACTTACCCTTACAGTTCATATATTCTTATATTTCCCCCAATTAGCAAAATTCAATTATTTCGAATTCATTTGGCAAAAGTAACAATTTCAGAGCATCAATTCTCTTTTTATTTTTTTTTATTATTTGTAAGTAATTAAATATATTTTTTGACTTTTTTTGATAGCCTTTTATTAATAAACACAATTTACTTTTGCAATCCTTAAAAATACAACCTAAATTAAATTTATCGTAAATGACTGAAAATCAACACGCACTACTTAAAATTTAAAAAAAGAACCTACTTTTAATTAATTTCTTTGTCAAAAAACAAAATTTTATAATAAAAAAACCTTAATTTTAAAAGATTCGTAACTTTTACTATAAAAAAATAAATACTATTAATGAAAATACTTAAAATCCAAGCCTTACGTGGACCAAACCTTTGGAGTGTAAATAGAAAAAAACTAATCCAGATGCGATTAGATTTAGAGGAAATGGAACAATCTCCAACCGATAAAATTATAGGTTTTCGTGAACGTATTGAAGCTATGTTTCCAACCATGATAGAGCATCGTTGTTCAGAAGGTTGTAAAGGTGGTTTTTTCATGCGAGTAGAAAAAGGAACTTGGATGGGACATGTTATTGAACATATAGCATTAGAAATTCAAACATTAGCTGGCATGGATACTGGCTTTGGTAGAACCAGAGAAACGAAAACACCTGGAGTTTATAATGTTGTATTTAGTTATACAGAAGAAAACGTTGGTTTATTTGCTGCCGAATCATCTGTGCGAATTGCAGAAGCACTTGCTGCCGGAACGGACTATGATTTAGAAGCAGATTTACAAAAAATGCGAGAAATACGCGAACGTGTTCGACTTGGACCAAGTACTGGAAGTATAGTTGAAGAAGCTGTTTCAAGAGATATTCCTTGGATTCGTTTGGGAACAAACTCTTTAGTACAATTAGGTTATGGTATAAATCAAATGCGTTTTCAGGCAACAATTACATGTAAAACAAGTAACATTGCTGTAGACATTGCTTGTGATAAAGAGGAAACAAAACGTATGCTGTCTAATGCTTCAATACCTGTTGCTGATGGCGATATTTGTGTAGATGAAGAAGATTTAGAAGATACAATCAAAAAAATTGGCTATCCAATAGTGATAAAACCATTAGACGGAAATCACGGAAAAGGTGCATCTATCAACGTTAAAACCTGGGAAGGTGCCGTTGAAGGATTAGCATATGCTAAAAAATATAGTCGAAGAGTTATAGTAGAAAAATTTATTACTGGTTTTGATTTTAGAGTTTTAATTATAGACAATAAATTAGTTGCAGCTGCAAAAAGAGTTCCAGCTAATGTTGTTGGAGATGGAAAAAACTCAATTCAACAATTAATAGATACAACCAATAAAGATCCAAGACGTGGTTATGGACATGAGAATGTATTAACGCAAATAGAAATAGATAGAGATTCTGAAGATTTATTAGAAAAATTGGGTTACACGGTTGATACAATTCCTAAAAAAGAGGAGATTGTTTACTTAAAATCAACTGCAAATTTAAGTACAGGTGGAACTTCTGTAGATGTAACAGACATGATGCATCCAGAAAATATTTTTATTTGTGAACGAATTTCAAGAGTCATTGGATTAGATATTTGTGGTGTAGATATAATGGCCGAAAACTTAACGCAACCACTTAAAGAAAATGGTGGCTGTATTTTAGAAGTTAATGCCGCTCCAGGATTTAGAATGCATTTAGCTCCATCTGAAGGGTTACCAAGAAATGTTGCTGCTCCAGTAATTGATATGCTTTATCCTCCAGGAAAACAAAGTCGTATTCCAATTATTGCAGTTACAGGTACAAACGGAAAAACTACTACTACTCGATTAATTGCACATATTGTAAAGAATAACGGATACAAAGTTGGTTTCACCACATCAGACGGAATTTATATTCAAAACCATATGATGGAAAAAGGCGATACAACTGGACCTATTTCTGCCGAATATATTTTAAAAGACCCAACCGTTGAATTTGCAGTTTTAGAAACAGCACGTGGTGGAATTTTACGTTCTGGTTTAGGTTTTAATCGTTGTGATATTGCTATAATGACAAATGTTGCTGCGGATCATTTAGGGTTGGCAGACATACACACATTAGAAGATTTAGCAAAAGTAAAAAGTGTTGTTGTAAGAAGTGTAAAAAAAGATGGTTGGGCTATTTTAAATGCCGAAGACGAACAATGTGTAAAAATTGGAGAAACATTAGATTGCAATGTTGCTTATTTTAGTTTAGATGAAGAAAACCCGTTAATTAAAAAATTATGCAAAGAAGGTAAAACCGTTGCTGTTTATGAAAACGGATTCATCACTATTAAAAAAGGAGAATGGAAAATTAGAGTAGAAAAAGCAACTCATGTTCCTTTGACTTTAAACGGAAAAGCTAAATTTATGATAGCCAATGTTCTAGCTGCAACTTTAGCTAGTTATTTATGGGGTTTTAAAACGGAAGACATTAACTTATCCTTAAAAACTTTTATTCCAAGTGTTGCACAAACTCCTGGAAGAATGAATATTTTTGAATTTAGAAAATTCAAAGTCTTAATAGATTTTGCTCATAACCCTGCAGGTTATCGTGGTATTGAAGATTATTTACAAAATATAAATGCAGTTAAAAAAGTAGGAATTATTGCAGGTGTTGGTGATAGAAGAGATGAAGACATTAAAGAGTGTGGTTTAATTGCCGGAAGAATGTTTGATCACATTATCATAAGACAAGAAAAGCATTTACGCGGTAGAACTGAACAAGAAATTATTGATTTAATTGTAGATGGAATAAAAGACGCAAATAGTAATACAACTTATGAAGTAATTCCATTAGAAACTGAAGCAATAAAACACGCTATTGACACAGTAGAGGACGGTTCTTTCATAATTGCTTTAAGCGATGTGGTTGCAAATGCTATTGATATAGTTCAAGATTATTTAGATAAGGAAAATGAACAACAAAATGTTTAAAAAAAACATGGAGCAGCAATTAATTATAGAAAAGACTAAAATAAATTATATAAAAGAAGTCCTCATATTAATGAGGACTTCTTTTATTTATTCAATATTTCTTGAAGCAAAACAGCATCAGTACTATTTGGATATGTAATTTTTAGTAATTGCGACAAAGTAGGTGCTATTTGTGTAATGTCTTTTTTATCAAATGATTCTCCGTGCTTAATATTTAATCCATAAAATATTAACGGTACGTGCGTATCATAAGTATATGGTGAACCGTGAGTCGTTCCAGTTGTTGAATATTCAATATACGCTGGTTTCTCAAGAATTACAATCTCTCCATTTTGTACAGGATCAAACCCTTTTGCTATAAAGTTTAAGTAATAATCACTTGTTGATGAAGCAAGTATTTCTTCTTCCGTATATACTCTTTTTACGAATTTTTGTGTGTACAAAAAGTCTTTAAAAGATTGTTTTACATCATCCAATTTTAGTTTTTTTGAGACAATAGAATCTCTATTAAAAAATAAATTAAAATTAGAGTAGTTTGCAACAACATCAATTCCAAAAGTAGTTTTAGAAAATACGGATAAATTTTTCCTTAAATCTCTAGTATTTATATTGGTTACATCGTATTTATTATCCTTTAAATAAGTAACATTTTCAGCACCAGCATGGTCAGCCGTTAAAAACAATAAATAATTATCGTTACCAACAGTCTTGTCTAAGTAATTTAAAAAATCCGCTATAGATTCATCTAATCGTAAATAAGTATCTTGTAATTCTATAGATCGTGGCCCTAAAATATGTCCAACATAGTCTGTAGAAGAAAAACTAACCGATAAAAAGTCTGTTATGTCATCTTTACCTAAGTTTTCCATTTCAATAGCACGCTTAGCAAAGTCAACCACCAAATTATTACCAAATGGTGTTGAGCGCAAAACACCCGCATCATTATTTGCATACATTTCCTTCATGTTATAAGGAAAAAATGGTGTTTTTTTAAACAGCTTACCTTCATATGGATTATTGTCGTTTAAACTTTCGTTGTAAACGCTTTTATCTTTAAGCAATGTCCAATCTTTCTCTAAATAAGGTAAATAGTGTTTTTCATTATTAAATGTAGTAACCCAAGATGGAAGTTCTTTTCCGTAAAAAGTACTAGAAATAAATGCACCCGTTTTACTATACCAAAATGCCCAATCAGCAAAGTGACCTGCTGGTAAAATTGCACCTCTATCTTTTAAACTAATTCCAATTACTTTTCCTTTAAAATTGGTTGATAATTTTAATTCGTCAGTGATTGTTGTGCTTTGCAAGTTTTTAGGGGACATTTTCCCTTCTTCATCTGTTCCATCACCAAGAGTAGTAACTGAAATATCTTCTGTACAGTACAATTCTGTTTGCGTACTTCTATTAAACCATTCATTACCTACTATTCCATGTGCAGAAGGCGTTGCTCCTGTATAAATAGATGCATGACCAGGACCTGTATAAGTTGGCATGTAGTTAAAATGCATGTTTTGAAAAGAGTATCCTTTTTTAATTAATTTTTTGAAACCGTTTTCTGAAAAATCATCGTAAAAGCGATTTAAATACTCCGCTTTCATTTGATCTACAACAATACCAATTACTAATTTTGGTTTTTTCTGAGCTTGTGCCAAAATTGAAAAACCAAAAATCAAAAACAAGATTAACTTTTTCATTCTTTTTATTTATTATGCAAAAATAAGTGATTCCATAAAAAAAGAGCTTTAAAAGCTCCTTTTATTTATTTTTTATCTTTTATCAACTTCATGTTGTAAGCAACAACTCTATCTTTATAATAAACATATAGTTGTTTCAGATTACCCTTATCTATTCTGGTAAAAATTGAAACTTCACAATTTTCCCCAATATTATCAACACATTGAAAAGAAACTACATTTCCGTCACTAGTCTCTTTTTTATCGTAATATTTTAATATTGTAAAAAGCTGAATTGCTTCAGAATACACAACTATTCTATCCTTATTAGAATCTAAAACTACTACCATTTTAGTTTTATTAAACTTAGACCAATCTCCCCATTTACCTTTATTGGTTTTCTGAGTTATCATAAATCCTGAAGTTTCAAAACGATATTGTTGTGCTTGTGCTACAGTTATAGATATAAATAATAGTAGAATTAAATATTTAATACTTTTCATAATTTAAATTTAAAATTCAAAATTAGACATTTCTACCTTTGCTTGTTTGAATTCTTTTATAACGTTATTCACAATTGTTTCCACAGGTAAAATGTCGTGTATTAACCCTGCAATTTGACCAATTTCTAATTCTCCTTCGTCTAAATCTCCCTCAAACATTCCTTTTTTGGCTCTTGCTCTACCAAGAAAAGTTTTTAATTCTTCTGGCGAAGGGCAGTTTGTATAAAACTCCTGCAAATCGTTAAAAAATTTATTTTTAATTAATCGAACAGGGGCTAATTCTTTTAAAGTTAATAAAGTATCCCCTTCATTAGTTTCTACAATTGTTCTTTTAAAATTAGTATGCGCACTCGATTCTGTTGAGGCAGCAAAACGACTTCCCATTTGTACACCATCAGCACCAAGAGTCATTGCGGCTAACATTCCACGACCAGTTGCAATACCACCAGCTGCAATTAATGGTATAGTAATTTCTTCTCTAACCATAGGAATTAAAGTAAGCGTAGTACTTTCGTCTCTTCCATTGTGTCCTCCAGCTTCAAAACCTTCAGCAACAATACAGTCTACACCTGCATCTTGTGCTTTTAAAGCAAACTTTGTGCTACTTACAACATGAACAACTGTTATGCCATTTTCTTTAAGAAATGAAGTCCATGTTTTGGGATTACCAGCTGAAGTAAAAACAATTTTAACTTCTTCTTCTACCAAAATTTGCATAATTTCTTCAATGTTTGGATACAACATTGGTACATTTACTCCAAAAGGTTTGTTAGTAGCTTTTTTACATTTTTGAATATGCTCTCTTAAAACTTCAGGATACATAGAGCCTGCGCCAATTAAACCAAGTCCCCCAGCATTACTAACTGCACTTGCTAATTTATATCCAGAATTCCATATCATTCCACCTTGAACAATTGGATATTTTATATTAAATAATTGGGTAATCTTATTCATTTTATTCTTTCATTATTTTCCCTTGCAAGATAGTGCTATTAGCAGAAAATTCAAACATATAAACGCCTGAAGAAAGAAAAGTTACTTCCACTTTTTTCTCATTTTGAAAGATTTGCTGATGCATAACTTTCTGCCCTAAACTATTAAATACAACAAATTCACCTCTTGAGATTCCAGTTGGTAATTTTAAATATAAAATATCTTTTACAGGATTTGGATACACAATAAAATCAGTACTAATAGTGACTTGAGTAGAAGTAGCATTATACAAAGCCAATTGAAAATCTGGCACTCCATAACCTTTAAATTGATCCGGAGAAGTATATTGGTCTGCAGATTTACGTACAAAATCAATTACTTGTGTAGCCGTTAAATTTGGCACTGCTGACCAAAAAGTGGCAACCATTCCTGCAAGTATAGGGCTTGAAAAAGAAGTTCCATTTGAAGTAGTTATTCCTCCTGATGTATTACTTACGGTAGCCGTTTGTCCTTTTGCACAAACATCTGGTTTTATTCGACCGTCAGTAGATGGTCCTATTGAGCTAAATACAGCATAAGCTTCGGTGCTTGTTACAGCACCAACAGTTAAAACATTTTTAGCATCTCCAGGAATTCCCATATGTGGCTCAGATTCACTTCCTGAATTACCAGCACTAATAACGCAAACAATTCCTCTTGTAAAAGCAATATCTGCACCTCTTGATGCAAAGCCAACAAGACCGTTTCTTTGTGCATAACTATAACTGTAATTAGCATTATCATAATCTGTATATCCTAATGATGTATTTATAACATCAACTCCTAAGCTATCCGCCATTTCAGCAGCTTCTACCCAATACGACTCTTCTACTGGGTTTTCTGAATTCACATCTTCGGTAATAAATAAATAATATTCAGAATCTGGAGCAGTACCTACAAGCTGGCCATCTACAAAACCTCCCATAGTAGATAATACATTTGTTCCATGACCATTTCTGGTATATATATTTGTGTTTCTATCTGGGAAATTATATCCTCCTAAAATTAAATTATTATCTCTCAATCTTTGAAATGATGAAGCACTATTTACACCTGGAAAACCAGCGTCTAAAATAGCAATCATTTTATTTTGACCTGTATAATTTTGCTGGTGTAACAAATGTCCGTTTAGCATTTCAATTTGATTAGCAGAATTTCCATAATTAAATGTCACCGCTAATTCTAATTGTTTATTTACATTTGAAATTCTATTGGAATTAGAAACTCTTCCACCTGGATTCAAAGAATGATTTGCATAATCTATATAATCTACAAACGCTAATGACGTTAATGATTCAATATTTAATAAGGTTCCTCTAATATGTAATGCATTTAACCATTTAGATTTTGCCATAACGGTAATACCAGTAGAACTTGTTACTTGATCAATATAAGTTTGTTCTACAGGAACATCAATGACATCTAATTCAATTCTTTGAGTTGTTCTTCTATCTAAAGCTCTTTGTGAAAGCATCTCTAAAGGGTTTGCAAAATAGAATGAAGCATTTGGCTTATCTTTAAAATAAACCCAAGCGTCTTCTTGTGCAAAGTTTACAGTACTTATAAATAAGATAAAAAAAAGTAGTTTTGCTTTCATTGTGTTTAGACTATTGGATATCAAATATATAAAAAATAAAAGTCTAAAACATTACATTATGGTGAAATACAAAAACAAACAATAAGCACCTAAAAGTAAAATACCTTCTTTGAAAGCAAGGTTTCCTCTTTTTGGAAAAATTACCATTGGTAAAAGGAAAAAAGAGAAGCCCAACATCCAATAAATATCTTGTTGAATAATTTGAACATCAACATTTTCAATTGGTTTTATAATTGCTGTTACCCCTAAAACACTTAAAATATTAAAAATATTAGAACCAATTATATTTCCGATAGAAATAGCATTTTCCTTTTTAATACTTGCAATTATTGAGGAAGCTAGTTCTGGAACACTTGTTCCTATTGAAACTACAGTAATTGCAATTATTCTTTTACTTACCCCTAAGTTTTCAGCTAAATTTACTGCTCCTTTAACTAACAGTTCAGAACCTGCCCATAGAGCAAATCCACCAATTACCAAAAATAATCCAATTGCAATTTTAGACATTTGAATTTCCTCAATTACTTCAACTTCAATTTGTGTAGTTTTATTTTTTCGAATTAAGAATATTAGAAATAGAATTAAAATGACTATAAAAATAATACCTTCAGTTCTGCTTAAAACACCATCTATAATTAAAAAAAAAAATAAAAGTGTTGAAGCAAACATTTTTACTGGCCAGTCTGTTACATAAAAACTATTGTCTACCTGAACTGCATTTATAAGTAATACTATACCTAGTACTAATCCAATATTACCAATATTAGAACCCACAACATTACCAATGGCAATGTCTGGAAAACCAGAAAGAGCAGCTTGAATACTTACGATCATTTCAGGTGCTGATGTGGCAAAAGAAACAACTGTAAGACCTACTATAATTTTAGAAATCTTTAGACGAGTGGAAAGTCCAACTGCTGCTTTTAATAACCAATTACCCCCAAGAATTAATAGCAATAAACCAGAAATGATAAAAAGAAAATTCATAAATTATTTTTAAGATATTACACCACTGCCTAAAACTTCATCGGCTTCTTGCCAAGCGACAAACTGACCTTCGGTAATTGCAGATTGAGGATCTTCGAAACGAACATACATTCCGTTTTCAAATTGATGTAATGTTGCTTTTTGCAAAGGTTGTCTGTAACGAATACGAGCCATAACTTCTCTAGATTCACCATTTTTTAAGGCTAAATCTTCTCTAATCCAATGTACTTCTTCATTTTTAACGAAAAGTGTATTTTTAAACAAACCAGGATGACTAGCACCTTGACCTGTATAAATTATATTTTTATCTACATCGGTTTCAATAACATAAAGACCTTCTTTTGTTCCGCCAACATTCAAACCTTTTCGTTGTCCTTTTGTAAAATAATGTGCACCTTGATGTTTTGCCATGATTTTACCAGAAACTTGTAGATAATCTATTTTTTTAGCTTCAAACTCAAGTTCTTCTTCTAACGAATTAAACGTAGGCTTATCTTCTGAATATACAGAAGCATCCGCTGGAATATCAATTATAACACCTTCTTTTGGTTGTAATTTTTGTTGTAAAAATTCAGGCAAACGAACTTTACCTATAAAACAAAGTCCTTGTGAATCTTTCTTTTCAGCTGTAATTAAATCTAATTTAGTTGCAATTTCTCTAACTTCGGGCTTTGTCAATTCGCCAATTGGGAATAATGCTTTCGATAATTGCTTTTGTGATAATTGGCATAAAAAATAGGATTGATCTTTATTATCATCTTTACCAGCTAGTAACTGAAATACTTCATTACCATCTTTTTCAATTATTCCTTTTCGACAATAATGACCTGTAGCAACATAATCCGCCCCAAGTGATTCTGCAATTTTCATGAATACTTCAAATTTAATTTCTCGATTACATAAAACATCTGGATTTGGTGTTCTACCTTGCTCATATTCTTTGAACATGTAATCGACAATTTTTTCTTGATATTGTTCTGATAAATCTACTGTTTGAAAAGGAATTCCTAATTTTTCAGCAACTAATAAAGCATCATTGCTATCTTCTAACCAAGGACATTCATTAGAAATTGTTACGGAATCATCGTGCCAATTTTTCATAAAAAGACCAATAACCTCATAGCCTTGCTCTTGCAATAAATATGCTGCAACACTAGAATCTACTCCGCCTGAAAGACCTACAACTACTCTTTTCATTTTATGCTATGCTCTTTATTTTTTTTCTTTTAAATCTGTTGGAATGTTTTCCCCTTTATCGTTTTTAATATACTTAAAGGTTTTATTATTTGGTTTAGAAGCATTTTCAGTACTTACAACTTTTCCATTTTCATAAGTTTCCCAAATTCCTTTTCGTTTTCCTTTTTTATATTGTCCTTTAAGAATCATATTTCCATTTCCATCATAAAAAAGGGCATTACCATGCATGTCTCCCATTTTATAATTTGATTCTTCAATAATTTTACCGTTTTCTGCAAATTTTTTGTAATTCCCATCTAAAACCCCTTGTCGATAATTAGATATTTCTGCAAGGATATTATTTTTATAGAACACTTTTTTTAAACCATTTAGCTCTCCATTTTTATAATTTTCAATGGTCATTATTTCCTTACTTTCAAAATGATAATATTTCCATTCTCCATCAGCTAATTTATTAACCAATCTTCCTTCACTTACTTTATTACTCTTCTGATCATAAAAAACAGTATAACAGCTCGCGTCTCCTTTAGAGAAATCACGAGTACCAATTACAGTATTAGCTTTAGTATCATCAAAATACTTAAAGATCCCTATTTCTTTCCCATTTTTAAAAGAACCCTCATATCGTGGACGCTTTGATTTTTCGTGAATTCCTTTCCATAAACCAATACGCTCTCCTTTAGTATCAAATTGGTTAATCTTTTCTTGAGCTAATGCTGCAAAAGAAATCAAAAAAATAAATATTAGTTTTTTCATTTATATATTTTTTATTATTTTATCTTAAATATAATCAAATTACTTGCCAAGTTCTTCGGCTCTATTATTTGCAGCAAAGATAGCTTCGTTAATTGTGTTTTCTGTGTCAAATTTATTAAAAATTTTAATAGCAGCTTCCGTTGTTCCACCTTTAGAAGAAACTTTATCAATCCATTGCTGGTGCGATTCTTTACTTCTATTTTGTAATTGTACCGCTCCTGTAAAAGTTTGACCCACTAAAAATTCGGCTTCTGAACTTGAAAAACCTAATTTTATAGCGGCTTGAACCATTGCATTCATAAAATAGAAAACATATGCTGGTCCGCTTCCGGATACAGCTGTCGCAGCATTAATCATTACTTCTTTCTCCACATACATAGATTTACCAGTTGTATTGATAAGGTTTTGAACGATAAACAAATCTTTTCTATCAATATCTGAAGAGGCGCAAAAAACCGTCATTCCTTGGCCAATTTGCGTTGGAATATTTGGCATAGAACGCACCACTTTATTGGAACCTAATTTTTCTTGAATAGTTTGAATAGAAATTCCTGCCATTACTGACAGAAGAATGTGGTTCTTAGTAACAAACGGCGTAATAGAAACTGCCAAACTAGAAAAATCTTGTGGTTTAACAGCTAAAATAATAATATCAACATCAAAAATTACGGGAGAAGGTTCTGTATAAAAATTAGATTTATCAATAGAGAAACGCTTCTTTTTCTCCACTTCACTTCTATTCAACACAAATATATCGCTAGAATTTACAAACCCCGAACTAGTAAAACTACTAGCGTAAGTTTGCCCCATATTTCCAAAACCAATAATTAAAATTTTCATTATATCGTATTAAAACAAAACCCCATCTTTTTAAGACAGGGTTTGTAATTATTTTTTAGTTTTTTTTTGCGCTTCAGCCTGTTCCATCATTTCACGCATTTTCTTTTGAAATTTACTTTCTTTCTTTTCTTTGGTTTTGTTTTCATTAATCTTCGCTAAGATTTTATCTTCCTTAACAATATAATTTTTAATGACTAACATAATTCCGATTGTAATTAAATTAGAGATAAAATAATATAAGGATAAACCAGAAGCATAGTTATTAAAGAATACTAACATCATTAAAGGAGAAATATAAAGCATTACCTTCATAATTTTACCCATATCTGGCATTCCTTCTTGTGTAGGAGCGCTCATTTGTTGATCTCCTGTTGTCATTCTCATATAAAAGAAAATTGCAACCGATGCTAATATTGGGAACAAACTAACGTGATTTCCATAGAACGGAATAGTAAACGGTAATTGATAAACAGCATCAAATGAAGATAAATCATCTGCCCAAAGGAATCCTTGTTGTCTTAAATCGAACATCGAAGGAAAAAACTGAAACAAAGCATAGAAAACTGGCATTTGCATTAAAGCTGGTAAACATCCTGCCATAGGATTTACTCCTGCTTTAGAATACAACTTCATTGTTTCCTGCTGTTTTTTCATTGCATTGTCTTTGTACTTTTCGTTCAATTCTGCAATTTCAGGACGAAGAACTTTCATCTTAGCCTGAGAAACATAAGATTTATACGTAACTGGAGACATTACTATTCTTACTAAAATTGTAAAGAAAATAATTGCCAATCCGAAAGGTAAGAACCCACTTATTACTCCAAAGGTTGGAATAAATATATATCTGTTAATCCAACCGAAAATTCCCCATCCAAGAGGCATAATTTCGTCTAAATTTTTATCATAATCGTTTAAAATATCATATTTAGAAGGACCATAATACATATTCATATTATAGTTTAATTCTCCATTTTTAAACTCTAAAGGTAAATTAGCAACAAAGTTTTTAGTAAAAACAGTATCTATAGCTTCATCATGTACTAAATTTTCAGACTTTAAATTAGCTGTTTTAAAAGGTGTATCCGTTAATAAAATAGAAGTAAACAAATGTTGTTTAAAAGCAACATAAGTAACTTCATTTACAACATCGTCGTCATCTTTAGCTGCACTTAAATAATCGTCATTTCCTTCTTCAAACTCAAAAACCATTTCTGTATATCTATTTTCATATGAGATACTTTTTTCGTTTCTGTATGTTTTTATTTGCCATTCTAAATCTGCAGTCTTTGTAGTATTAACAACCGTACTTAAACCTTGCGAACGAATTGCAAAATCCATCATATAATCGTTAGGCTTTAAAACATAACGGTATTCTAGATATTGTGCTTCACCAGCTTTTAAACGCATTGTTAAAACCTGATTCTCCCCTTCTTTAGTTAAAGTTGGTTCAAAATATAAATCTTTAGTGTTTAACGTTCTGTTATCAGCAGTGTTAATGGTTAGATTTAAATGAGAATTATTTTCTTTAATTAAATCAATTGTTTTTTTAGAACCTTTTTCAAATTGTTCAAAACCATTTACGGTTGCATTAACAATATAACCACCTTTATTTGCGATTTTTAATGTTAACAATTCACTTTTAAGTTCCGTAACTCCACCATTTGCTGATGGTAAATTTGCAGAATAAAAGAACAACCCTAATTGTTCAAAATCTTTTTGAGTTTGAATTGAATCATTTATAACAACTGGCGCTGTAGTTGAAGGTTCGACTGTTGTCGTTTTAGTTACAGCTTCTTCCTTTGCTTTTTCAACTTGTTCTTGTTTTGCTTTGGCTGCTTGTTCTTCTTTGGTTGGTGCATTTGAATACATCATCCATATTAAAACCCCTGAGATTAATACAAATCCAATAATTGATTTAAAATCTAATTTTTTTTCTTCCATTTAGTAATAAATATTCAGTTTACAATTGCATGTAAACAGTTATAAGGTTATTTTTTATTTTTAACCATTGCAGCAACAAAACTCACAAATAATGGATGTGGGTTTGCTACAGTACTTTTATATTCTGGATGGTATTGTACCCCAATAAAGAATGGATGGTTTGGCAACTCTACAATCTCAACTAATCCTGTATCAGGGTTAATCCCAGAAGCTATCATACCAGCACTTTCTATTTCGCTTAAATACTTTCCGTTAAACTCATAACGATGACGGTGACGTTCCATAATTTCGGCTTGACCGTAAATTTTATATGCTAACGTATTTTCTTTTAAAGAACATTTCCATGCACCTAAACGCATAGTTCCACCCTTATCCTCTACATTTTTCTGCTCTTCCATTAAATTGATAACCGGATGAGTAGATTCTTCATTCATTTCTGTTGAATTAGCATCTTTGTAACCTAATACATTTCTTGCAAATTCTATAACTGCCATTTGCATACCTAAACATATTCCTAAAAAAGGAATATTATTTTCACGTGCATAACGAACTGTGTCAATTTTACCTTCAATTCCTCTATTACCAAATCCAGGAGCAACAAGTATACCATCTAATCCTTTCAGTTGTTCTTCTGCCGTTTTGGCATCTAAATATTCTGAATGAACAGAAATAACATTCACTTTTGTCTCGTTAGCTGCTCCAGCATGAATAAATGCTTCTAAAATTGATTTATAAGAATCTTGTAATTCTACATATTTACCAACTAAACCTATACTTACTTCGTGCTTTGGGTTTTTATGTCGTTGTAAAAATTCATTCCAATTTTTTAAATCTGGACTATTCTTTTCAGGCAATCCTAATTTCTTAAGTGTAACTGTATCTAATCCTTCTTCCAACATTAAATTTGGAACATCATAAATTGTAGATGCATCTATTGATTGAATAACTGCTTCTCTTTTAACATTACAGAATAATGCTAATTTTTGACGCAATTCATCTGATAATTCATGCTCTGTTCTACAAACTAAAATATCGGCCTTAATACCACTTTCCATTAATGTTTTAACAGAATGTTGAGTTGGCTTTGTCTTTAACTCTCCTGCCGCCGCTAAATATGGAATCAAAGTTAAATGAATACAAATTCCATTTTCTTCACCAAGTTCCCACAACAATTGACGAACTGATTCAATATAAGGTAACGATTCAATATCTCCAACTGTTCCACCAATTTCTGTAATTACAATATCATAATCACCACTTTGGCCAAGCAATTGCATGCGTTCTTTAATCTCATTTGTAATATGAGGAACTACTTGAACTGTTTTTCCTAAAAATTCACCTCTACGTTCTTTTTCGATAACTGAAGAATATATTCTTCCTGTTGTTACATTATTAGCTTGAGATGTTGGTACGTTTAAAAAGCGTTCGTAATGACCTAAGTCTAAATCTGTTTCAGCTCCATCATCAGTAACATAACATTCTCCGTGTTCATATGGATTTAATGTTCCTGGATCTACATTTAAATAAGGATCAAATTTTTGAATTGTTGCCCTATAACCTCTTGCTTGTAACAATTTAGCTAACGATGCTGCAATGATTCCTTTTCCTAAAGAAGAGGTTACGCCACCGGTAACGAAAATATACTTAGTCTGATTCATTATGTGTTGTTGTTTGTTGTGTTGTAGTTGCTTAAAAAACGATGCAAAAGTACAATTTAAAATTGATAATTGACAACGGATATTGCACAATTATTGCTCTACAAATTTACTTTTTAGGGAAGTTTCTTCTAATATTTCGAATTAAATCTTCTAATCCATTTAATTTAAGTTCGTAAACTAATTGTAATTGCAAACCTAATTGTCCTTTTGGAAAACCTTTGTTTGAATACCAAACCACGTAATATTCTGGCAAGTCTATAAGAAAATACCCTTCGTATTTTCCGAAAGGCATTTTTGTATGTGCTAGTTTAATTAATTCTTCTTGGTTTGTCAATTTATTTCCAATTAAAACTTACTTCTTTTTGTATATCTGGATGCAAACTTAAAAGCACAGGACAAGTCATTGCTGCACGTTCTAAGATTGTTTTATTTTTATCGGACGCATCTACACTCATATTTAATACAACCTCAATTTTAGCTATTTTTCTTGGTTCAGACTGCATAATTTTAGTAACCGAAACGGTTGAGTCTTTTAAATCAATTTCTAAGTCTTTTGATTTAATAGCCATAATTGAAACCATGCAACTTCCTAAAGCGGTAGCAAGCAAATCGGTTGGTGAAAAAGCTTCTCCTTTTCCATGATTATCCGTTGGTGCATCAGTTAGAATTTCTGTGCCAGACTGTAAATGCATACAAATTGTTCTCAATTCTCCTTTATATATAATATTTGCAGTAGCCATTATTGTGCTTGTTTAATTGAATAATCTGTATCGTAATACATTATAAAAATTCCATTATTTACATTTTTTCCATCTTGTAGAATATAATCAAAACTATTTTCTACATGGTTTGTTTTTACAGTCTCTATAGATTTTGTAAACCCTTCTTCTTGGCAAATGCGCAATAATGCATCGAAAGTTACATCAAAGCCTTTTATAGCATAAGAATTAGGGGTTACATTATTTATTTTTTTGTATTTTTTTTCGAAAATTCTTCCGGCATCAGTATCAATTTCTTTTTTATAAGAAGGAAACATCATATTTAAATCTACCAAACTAGACATTGGAATTTCTTCAAAATCTAAAGTATCATACAGTTCTAAAACAGCTAATTGAATATCATAATCTGCTTTTAAAGTTTTAAGAGTTTTTGTTGCATGTAAAATTAAGCCCGCTTTTTCAGTATCTAAAATAACAAAATTCTTTTGCCCTTTAACAAGCATAGATTTAAAACTCTCTATTTCTATATATCCTTTATCTGTAAAATTTGCGTATTTAACATTTGGGTAATTTTTTTCTAGACTTTCTTTTGAAGAAACTTTTTTACCGCTAATTATTGCAACTACATTTCCATTATTTTTTTCAAAATAATCAAACATCGTTTTAATCATATTATCTTGTGAAGGAACAGAATAATATAAGTTTTCCAAGCTAACACCCATTTCTTTAGATAAAGGAGAAATAACTGGTGTTTTATATTTTGACAATAACTGAGCTGTAGTTTCTAAATGAGAATACATAAATGGCCCTATTACTGCATCTACTTTAGAAAAATCATTTTTAGCGATTAACTGAGCTACATTAGAAGATGATTTTGAACTTTCAACATCTAAAATTTTAACATGCACAGGTAAACCTAAAACTTTCGCTGAATCTATTGCCATAATAGCTCCTGAATAAAAATCAAGTGTAAGGTTTAAGAACTTGTTATTTATTATAAAATCTTTTTGAGTTTGAATAGAATCTGTTTCAATTTTATTCATATTAAACGGTAATAATAGAACTAAATTCTTTTTTACTTTTTTATTTATTAATGATATTAAATTTTTCTCTTCTTTATTTACGTAAACAGTTTTAATTGGTTTTTTCTTAACTAAACTGTCATTACTTTGTAAAACTATTGGGTTATTCACTTGAGTAGTTGTAGGTATTTTTAAAACCATACCTTCTCTTAAACCAAGTTTTAATTCTGGGTTTAAATCCATCAAAGATTCTTGTGAAACTTTAAAAGCTTCTGCTAAAGTATATAATGTCTCGTTTGGTTTTACTACGTAATAAGAATCTAATACTTTTGTACTAGAAGGCTTTGGCACATTAGTAATATTTGAAGAGTTTGTAGAATTATTACTAATTGTTGTAACAGTATCTTCTTTAATTTTAAGGATTTGTCCAATTTCTAAACTCTCCACAATTTGAGGATTTAGCTTTTCTAATTGCTCAATTGTCAAGTTATATTTTTTAGCAATTCCGTATTTTGTTTCTTGAGATAAAACTTCATGTGAAAATACTTTTGAAGTAACCTTTGTCTTTTCAACATCAACTACATCTTTTTTAAATGCTTTATATTTTGCAGAAACTACAATTTCTTGATCTATTTTTAAACCATCTTTTAACAACTCCTCATTCCATTCTTGCAAATCAGCAACAGAAACTTCATATAGTTTAGCAATACTATAAAGTGTTTCTTTAGTTAAAACTTTATGTCTTTTTATAGCATCTTGATATTTTTCTATACCAACAGAAGCGACTCCTAATTTTGGAATTAATAAAATTGAACTTTCCTCAATTCCATTAATAGCATCGGGATTTAATTTATAAATATCTAAAGGTGTTACTTGATATTGTTTCGCAATTTGATAAACTGTTTCGCCTTTTGCAACAACATGTTTACGAAAATTATCTTGTTTCACATTAGCGATACAAGAAGAAAAAATAAAAAGAAAAAATAAAATTTTAAATACTTTCATATGTGATACTATTTATTTTAAAACTATTATAATGGAAGTTATTCCCATTCTATAGTTGCTGGTGGTTTTGAGCTAATATCATAAACTACTCTATTTACACCTCTTACTTTGTTAATTATTTCGTTTGAAATTTTCATTAAAAACTCATACGGTAAATGTACCCAATCAGCAGTCATTCCGTCTGTAGATTCTACAGCTCTTAAAGCTACTACTTTTTCATACGTACGCTCATCTCCCATTACTCCAACACTATTAACTGGTAATAATATTGCTCCTGCTTGCCAAACATCGTTATACAAACCATGTTCTTTTAACCCGTTTATGAAAATAGCATCAACTTCTTGTAAAATAGCCACTTTTTCTGCAGTAATATCTCCCAAAATACGAATTCCAAGTCCTGGTCCAGGAAAAGGATGACGACCTAATAACTCGGCATCAATACCTAATGAAGCTCCTACTCTACGAACCTCATCTTTAAACAACATTCTCAAAGGCTCAACAACCTTCAACTTCATAAAATCAGGCAAACCACCTACATTATGATGCGATTTAATTGTAGCACTTGGTCCACCAGTAGCAGAAACCGACTCAATAACATCTGGGTAAATTGTACCTTGACCTAAGAACTTAACATCTTTTAATTGATTTGCTTCATCGTCAAAAACTTCAATAAATGAATTTCCAATAGCTTTTCTTTTTTCTTCTGGATCACTTAATCCCTTTAGAGCTTCCAAAAAGCGTGCCGAAGCATCTACACCTTTTACGTTTAAGCCCATTCCTTTGTATTGGTCTAAAACACTTTGGTACTCATTTTTACGCAAAAGTCCGTTATTAACAAATATACAATATAAATTTTCCCCTATTGCTTTATTTAATAAAACCGCTGCAACTGTAGAATCTACACCTCCAGACAATCCTAAAACAACTTTTTCGTTACCAATTTTAGCTTTCATATCGGCAACAATTTCTTCTACAACTGCATTAGGAGTAAACGTTTGAGGAACTTCAGCAATTTTTACTAAAAAGTTTTCTAACATTTGTTTTCCATCAGTAGAATGATAAACTTCTGGATGAAATTGTATCGCGTATGTTGTTTCGCCTTCTATTTTATAAGCTGCATTTTCAACATCTTTAGTACTTGCAATTTTAACACCGTCAGTTGGTAATTTTTTAATAGAATCTGAATGAGACATCCAAACTTGACTATTTAAACTAACACCTTCTAAAAACACTTCGTTTTCTTGTACAAAAGAAAGATTTGCTCTACCATATTCTCTTGTGTCTGAAGCAGCAACTTCTCCACCAGAAAAGTGTGCTAAATATTGTGCGCCATAACATACAGCCAATAATGGCATTTTTCCTCTAATTTGAGATAAATCTGGATGTAAAGCATTTTCAGAACGAACCGAAAATGGACTACCTCCTAAAATTACTGCTTTATAAGAAGATAAATCAGTAGGGATTTTATCGTAAGGAAAAATTTCGCAAAATATATTTAGTTCTCTAACTCTTCTTGCGATAAGTTGTGTGTATTGTGAACCGAAATCTAAAATTAATACGTTTTGTTGCATTTTATTATATGTTGTGTTGTTGTCTTGTTGTTGTTGTTGTTGTTGTTGTTGTGTTTTTAATATTCGAAAGTTCCGTATTCAGAATTAATTGTTAGTTTTTTAGTAGCGGAAGCTTCTACTCTACCTACAATTTGAGCATCAATATTAAATGATTTAGAAATTGCAATAATATCTTGTGCTACCTCAGCAGGAACGTAAATTTCCATTCTGTGTCCGCAATTGAACACTTGGTACATTTCTTTCCAATCTGTTTTAGATTGCTCTTGAATTAATTGAAACAATGGCGGAACTGGAAATAAATTATCTTTTATTACATGAACATTGTCTACAAAGTGCAAAATTTTAGTTTGCGCTCCTCCACTACAATGCACCATTCCATGAATTTCTTTTGACGAATATTTCTCTAATATTTTTTTGATAACTGGCGCATACGTTCTTGTTGGAGATAAGACTAGTTTACCAGCGTCTATTGGGCTATTTTTAACAGCATCTGTTAATTTAGTTTGACCCGAATAAACTAATTCAGCAGGAACAGCAGCATCAAAACTTTCAGGATATTTATTTGCCAAATATTTTTCAAAAACATCATGACGAGCAGAAGTTAATCCGTTACTTCCCATTCCTCCGTTATATTCTTTTTCGTAAGTAGCTTGACCAAAAGAAGCCAAGCCAACAATTACATCGCCAGCTTTAATATTTGCATTATCAATAACTTCTGAGCGTTTAATTCTAGCAGTTACAGTTGAATCTACAATGATTGTTCGAACTAAATCACCAACATCGGCCGTTTCTCCACCTGTAGAATGAATAGTTACACCAAAGTTTTTTAAATCGGCAATTAATTCTTCTGTTCCGTTAATAATAGCCGATAAAACTTCACCTGGAATAACGCTTTTATTTCTTCCTATTGTAGAAGAAAGTAAAATATTATCTGTTGCTCCAACACAAAGTAAATCGTCGATATTCATAATTAAAGCATCTTGAGCGATACCTTTCCAAACCGAAATATCTCCAGTTTCTTTCCAATACATATATGCTAATGCTGATTTTGTACCAGCACCATCTGCATGCATAATAATACAGTACTCTTCATCATTAGTCAAATAATCCGGAATAATTTTACAGAAAGCCTTTGGAAACAATCCTTTATCGATGTTTTTAATAGCATTATGAACGTCTTCTTTGGAAGCAGAAACTCCTCTTAAATTGTAACGCTTACTAGTTTCAGAACTCATTTTTTGTAGATTGTGTGTTGTGTCGCAAAGATAGTTAGTATATTTTTAAAACCGAAAAAATGAAGCTCTAAAAACCTATATTTTAATGCGATATATTTTATTTGATTCCGTAGTGTTATAATTAGGAGTTAGAACATTAATTATATTTTTTTGAATATAACATTCTGTAGTTATTGTTTCTACGTTATACTGCAATTCTATAACATCGTCTGTTGCAATATTAATATTAATAGCATTTCCAGTTGGCATATGTGTTTTTGGGAAAATTTGAATTAAATTTAACCCGTCTCTAGTAATAAAAATATAATTCACTTCCGCTGCGTCTAATTCTGTAACAGTTAAATCAGCTTGAGTATATGTTTCATTTGTAAAAACATTTTCACCAGTAATTTCGTCAATTAATTCAACAAAAACAGATGCTTGTGGCGGTATTAAGTTTTCTGAACAATTCTCTTTTGAACAACTAACCATATAAAATACCACGTAAAAAAATAAAATTACAGACTTTATTTTCATAAACTTATTTACTTAAAATTTCTATTTCTACTCTTCTATTTGCCGCAGCTTGCTCTTCGTTTTCTTCAGGTATTGCATAAATTGGTTGTGTTGTTCCAAAACCCGTAACTGTAATTCTATATTGAGGAATTCTTTGATAAACCAACCATCTTCTAACTTGTTTTGCTCTTTCTAAAGATAATTTTCTTCTGTCTAAATCAATACAGCAAATATGTCCTTGTATTTGAATTTTTAAATTAGGATTGTTTTGCATTACGAAAAGCAAATCATACAGAGAACCATTAGATTCAGGCGTAATCGCAAAAGTATTTTGATAAAAATTAATATTCTTTAGAATGATTTTAGCTCCTACTTTTGACAGTGCAATTTTCTCTTCAAATGTAGCATCTTCAGGAATTATTACTTCTTCTTCAATTCCTAAAATTTCATTTTCACGAAAAATATCTTTTTCTAAAATATAATAAATGGTAGCTCTTCTATTCTCAGATTTAATTTCTGATTGCTTAAAGTTTTCTCCTACACTCAATGTTTTAAAATCTTCCCTGATTGCAACATTAATTTTAACTTTTTCAAAAATGGATTGCACTCTTTTAGAAGCTAAAGTATCATTATAGCCAGCGGAACCAACTTCATCAGTATAGCCATTTATAGCTACAATTTTTGAGGTTTTGTTAGCCAAAATCCAATTAGTCAATTTTATACTTTCTTTTTGATTAAGTTCAAATTTATTAGTTTCAAAATATACAGAAAACTGCTCTTGAGAAAAAACACTTAAGCTGAGGCAAAGAATAGATATAGTAATAAAAAATTTCATTTTAATTATTTATTTACGAAGTAACGATATTAATATTATATTGAAAAGTAACTTTTTATTTTTCTAAAACCAACACTTCTACTCTTCTATTTTCGTTTTTTTCTTCTTCTGATTTTTCCGGTATTTTATGAATAGGCTTAGAGCTTCCATAACTAACATAACGCAATCTATTTTTATTTATTCCATTCGAAATTAAAAAATCACAAACAGCAATAGCTCTAAGTTTAGCAATATCTTGAACATCTGTATTTATTTGACAACAAATATGACCTTGAATCTCAATTTTTAAAGTAGGGTTCTCTTTTAAAATTTGAAGTAAATTATTTAATACTGGCTCAGATTTTGGCACAAAAACCCCAGAATTATTATAAAAGTACAAATTTTTAAGAACTAAACTCTCACCTATTTTAAAGTCTTCAAATTTAGAAAAGTTATTATTTGAAACATATTCAATTATTACTTTCCTATTTAAATATTGTGTTTTATTTTGTTTAAACTGTTTTCCAAATCCTTTTAAAACAATAAAATCTGAAACTAACAATGTATTATTTTTTACCAAAAAATCATAAACCGTATTAACTCTTTTTACGGAAAGAGAATCGTTATAATCAATACTTCCTTTATAGTCACAAAAACCATAAATAGAAGTTACCATAAGTGTATTTTTGTTTTGTATAAACTTCTCTATTTTAGAAATCTCAGAATTATTTAAGTTAAATTCATCAAAATCAAAATATACGACTAATTTTTCTTGAGCTTGAAAACTCAATCCAAAACAAAGCAAACAGAATGTTATAAAAAATTTCATTTTTAAGTATTTTACGAAGTAACAACTTTTAAATAATATAAAAAAGCGTGCCAAAAAAAATCCTGCAAGTTAAACATGCAGGATAATTTTTGTTTGTTTCTATTATTTAGTAAACAATAACTCTCTATACTTTGTTAAAGTCCACATTTCGTCATCAACAAGTAACTCCAATTTATCTGAATGGTATCTTATTTCTTCAAAGAATGGCTTTACTTTATTACAATATGCAGCAGCTTGTTTTTCTGCATCGGTAAGTAAGTTTGCATTTCTACGAGCTTCAATCATTTCATCAACTTTTAAACTAATACCTTCAATATGTTCTGAAATTTCTTTAATCATTTTGATTTGCTCTTTTGCAATTGTTTCAAATTCTTTTCCAAAAATCTCTTTTAAGCCTTTAACATTATCAATTAATGTGTTTTGGTATTTAATTGCAGTAGGAACAACATGATTGCGAGCAATATCACCAAGAACTCTTCCTTCAATTTGAATTTTCTTAGTGTATTCTTCTAGTTCAATTTCATAACGAGACTCCACCTCAACATGGTTCATTACATTCATTTCTTCAAAAAGAGCAATTGCTTTCTTAGAAACCTTAGCTTTTAAGGCTTCTGGAGTAGTTTTATGATTACTTAAACCTCTTTTCTTAGCTTCTACTTCCCAAGCCTCACTATAACCATCTCCTTCAAAAAGAATAGCTTTTGTACCTTTTATATATTCTCTTAAAACATTAAAGATAGCATCATCTTTTTTCATGTCTTTCGTTTCAATTAAAGTATCAACCTCAACCTTAAAGTCTTTCAACTGTTTTGCTACGATAGTATTTAAGGTAGTCATTGAAACTGCACAGTTTGCAGTAGAACCAACAGCTCTAAATTCGAACTTATTTCCTGTAAATGCAAAAGGAGAAGTTCTATTTCTATCCGTATTATCTAATAATAAATCTGGAATTTTACCTACTACATTAAGTTTTAAATCGGTTTTTTCTTCTGGTGATAATTTTCCTTTAGAAACACCTTCTAATTCCTCTAGTACTTTAGTTAATTGTTGTCCAATAAATACCGAAATAATTGCTGGTGGTGCTTCATTTGCTCCTAAACGGTGATCGTTACTTGCTGATGCAATAGAAGCTCTTACTAATTCTTCATTATCATGAACCGCTTTAATAGTGTTAATAAAAAATGTTAAGAATTGTAAATTACTCATTGGCGTTTTACCCGGACTTAATAAGTTAATTCCAGTATCTGTAGCTAATGACCAGTTATTATGTTTTCCTGAACCATTTACACCTTTGAAAGGTTTTTCATGGAAAAGAACTTTAAAATCATGGCGTTCTGCAACTTTTTGCATAACATCCATTAATAAAGAGTTATGGTCAACCGCTAAATTTGTTTCTTCAAAAATGGGAGCCAACTCAAACTGATTTGGAGCAACCTCATTATGACGTGTTTTAACTGGAATTCCCAATAACATGCATTGGTTTTCCAAATCACGCATATAATTTAATACACGAGTTGGAATAGAACCAAAATAATGATCGTCTAATTGTTGTCCTTTAGCAGAAGTATGTCCTAGTAAAGTTCTACCAGTTGCCATTAAATCTGGACGAGAAGCTGCTAATGCAGAATCAACTAAGAAATATTCTTGTTCCCATCCTAAAGTTGGTGTTATTTTTTTAACGTTTTTATCAAAATATTTCGCAACATCAATTGCTGCTGCATCAATTGCATGTAATGCTCTTAATAAAGGTGTTTTATTATCTAAGGCTTCACCTGTATATGATACAAAAACTGTTGGAATACATAAAGTTGTCCCAAATATAAATGCTGGCGAAGTTGGATCCCAAGCTGTATAACCACGAGCCTCAAATGTATTTCTAATTCCTCCATTTGGAAAAGAAGAAGCATCTGGTTCTTGCTGTACTAATTGTGTTCCTCCAAATTTCTCAACAGGATCACTTCCATCCATAGATGTTTCAAAAAAAGCATCATGTTTTTCAGCAGTTGTCCCTGTTAATGGTTGGAACCAGTGCGTATAATGTGTAACATTTTTAGACAATGCCCATTCTTTCATTCCCATTGCAATATGCTCCGCAATTTTTCGGTCAATTTTAGTTCCATGTTGTACTGCGCTTTGAACTGCTTTATATGCATCATCTGTTAAGAAAAGACGCATTGCTCTGTCATTAAATACATTTGAACCAAAAATCTTAGACTTTCTGTCTAATTCTTCCACAAAAACAGGCTTTCTACCTGTTGCGCTTTGTAAAGCTTGAAATCTTAAAATTGCCATAAAATGAAATTTAAAAAGTTTAACCCTTGTTAATTTGATGCAAATGTACTAATAAATATCAATTTAAGAAACTATACCCTAAAAAAAATAGGGTGCATCTTGAAAATGAAAAAAGAGTCTTATTTCTAAGACTCTTTTTAAAATTATTATATATAATAATTTTACATTACAATTTTACTTATGTTTTTATCATCAATATTATAATATTCAATTACAGCTTTATAATCATTTGTGCTTACAGGGTTTGCTGATTTATTACCAAAATAAGCTGGAATAACAACAACTCTAAAAACTTGATTTAACTTATATCCATTTGATAAAGCCGGCAAATCGTATCCAAATAAATTGACTTGTGCATCATAACGCGTAAAATCATTATCATAACCAAAATCTAAAGTACCATCGTTAAAATAATACGTTTCTGGCATTGGCTTCCAATAATCACCAGAAGAATCTGATCCCGACAAACGATAAACCAAAACCATATCTGAAGTATAAATAGTATGCGGAAAATCCAAAACAACACTATAACTATTTCCTGAATGAAAATCAACATTTGAATATTCAAACACTTCACTTATAGTATCATAATCCACTCCATTATCTTGTATTATAACTTCTTCTTTTGTACAACTTTGTAACATTACCATTCCGATAAAGGCTACTATTAAAGTAATTTTTTTCATAACTTTCTAATTTAGAATTAATATCAAGTTTAAATATTCAATAGTCGTGCCAAAACTAAAAATCGTAAGTTTGCAACAGATTAAACTTAAATTAAGAAACGAGTCATGGGAAGAAACAACGATAAAAACATAAAGAAGCATAACGACAAATTACATAAAGAGCAAGACAAAGCAAAAGCAAAAAAAGTTGCTCGTGCAGAAAAACTAAAAGAGATTACTAAAAAATTTAATGAAAATAAAAAAGAGCAGTAAAAAAAATCCTTTCAATATTGAAAGGATTTTTGTTTTTAATAAAATTGCTTCGTTCTTCACAATAACAACTAGCTTACATATTACGTCTATATTGCCCACCTACTTCAAACAAACCTGAAGTAATTTGACCTAACGTACAATATTTTGTTGCATCCATTAATAATTCGAACATGTTTTCGTTCTTAATAGCCGCTTCTTGTAACAAATTAATTTGCTCTTTAACTTTTTCAGCATTTCCTTGGTGAAGGTTTTCCAATGTTTTAATTTGGAACATCTTCTCTTCTTCCGTTGCACGAATAACTTCTGCAGGAATAACAGTTGGTGAACCTTTTGAACTTAAGAATGTATTTACTCCAATAATTGGAAACTCACCAGTATGTTTCAAAGTTTCATAATACAAAGATTCTTCTTGAATTTTACTTCTTTGATACATTGTTTCCATTGCACCAAGAACCCCACCTCTTTCTGTTATTCTATCAAATTCTAATAAAACAGCTGCTTCCACTAAATCGGTTAATTCTTCAATTATGAACGAACCTTGAATTGGATTTTCATTTTTAGCTAAACCTAATTCTTTATTGATAATTAACTGAATTGCCATTGCTCTACGAACAGATTCTTCTGTAGGCGTTGTAATAGCTTCATCATAAGCATTTGTATGTAATGAATTACAGTTGTCATAAATAGCATATAACGCTTGTAACGTAGTACGAATATCATTGAAATCTATTTCTTGCGCATGTAAAGAACGACCCGATGTTTGAATATGGTATTTCAACATTTGTGCTCTTTCGTTTGCGCCGTATTTATTTTTTAAGGCTTTAGCCCAAATTTTACGTGCAACACGACCAATTACTGAATATTCTGGATCAATTCCGTTTGAAAAGAAAAATGATAAATTTGGTCCGAAATCATTAATATTCATCCCACGACTTAAATAATATTCCACATAAGTGAAACCATTAGAAAGTGTAAATGCTAATTGTGTAATTGGATTTGCTCCTGCTTCCGCAATATGGTAACCTGAAATAGAAACCGAATAAAAATTACGAACATTTTCTTTAATAAAATATTCTTGTACGTCTCCCATTAAACGCAATGCAAATTCTGTAGAAAAAATACAAGTGTTTTGCGCTTGGTCTTCTTTTAAAATATCTGCCTGAACCGTTCCACGAACTTGTGTTAATGTTTTTATTTTAATAGCATTATAAACATCTAAAGGTAAAACTTGGTCTCCAGTTACCCCTAAAAGCATTAAACCCAATCCGTTATTTCCTTCCGGTAAAGCGCCATTATAACTTGGCCTTACCGTTCCTTTTTCTTTATAAATAGCAGCAATTTTAGTAGCCACTTCTTTTTCTAAACCGTTTTCTACAATATACTTTTCACAATTTTGATCAATGGCAGCATTCATAAAAAACCCTAACAACATAGGTGCTGGTCCGTTAATAGTCATGGAAACCGAAGTTAAAGCATGACTTAAATCGAAACCAGAATATAATTTTTTAGCATCATCTAAACAACAAATAGAAACTCCGGCATTTCCGATTTTTCCATAAATATCTGGACGAACATGTGGGTCATTTCCATAAAGTGTAACACTATCAAAAGCTGTAGACAAACGTTTTGCAGGTAAACCAGCACTAACATAATGGAAACGCTTATTTGTTCTTTCTGGACCACCTTCACCAGCAAACATACGAGATGGATCTTCTCCCTCACGCTTAAATGGATATAATCCAGATGCAAATGGAAATTCTCCAGGTACATTTTCTTGTAAATTCCATTTTAAAATATCTCCCCAAGCTTGGTACTTTGGTAAAGAAATTTTTGGAATTTGAGAATGAGATAACGACTCTGTATGTGTTACTATTTTAATTTCCTTATCACGAACTTTAAATGTGTAAAAAGGATTTTTATATTTCTGAACTTTTTCATCCCAAGTAAGAATAACTTCCCAGTTGTATGCGTCTAAATCCATTTTTATTTTATCAAATTGTTGCGTTAACAATTCTAAAAACACTTTATTATCTTCTGTTCTATTTAAAGAATCCGCTACAATTCCAGCTTTATCAATTTGAGGAACATTTCCGTTTACGGATTCAATTGTTTTGAAAATTCCATATAATTTTTGAGCAACTTCTACTTGCGTTAAAGCTGTTTCATCATATTTTCTATTACTTTCCGCAATTTCAGATAAATAACGCGTTCTATGTGGAGGAATTACGAAAATTTTCTCGCTCATTTCACGTGTAATCTCAAAAGTAGATTTTAAATCCGATTCTGTTTTCTCTACAATTTTATCCATTATAGATTTATACAACGTATTCATTCCTGGATCATTAAACTGAGAAGCAATAGTTCCAAAAACAGGCATTTTATCTGGATTAACATCCCAAAGATTATGATTGCGTTGGTATTGTTTTTTCACATCACGTATTGCATCAAGCGCACCACGTTTGTCAAATTTATTCAATGCAACTAAATCTGCAAAATCCAACATGTCAATTTTCTCTAATTGTGTTGCAGCACCAAATTCTGGCGTCATAACATATAAAGAAACATCTGAATGATCCATAATTTCTGTATCACTTTGTCCAATTCCTGAAGTTTCTAGAACAATTAAATCAAATTTAGCTGCTTTTAATACTTGAATAGCTTCTGCAACATATTTAGACAAAGCTAAATTAGACTGACGTGTTGCTAACGAACGCATATAAACTCTAGGATTATTGATAGCATTCATACGAATTCTATCTCCTAAAAGCGCTCCACCCGTTTTACGTTTAGATGGATCAACCGAAATTAATCCTATTGTTTTCTCTGGAAAATCGATTAAGAAACGACGAACCAATTCATCTACTAAAGAAGATTTACCTGAACCACCAGTTCCTGTAATTCCTAAAACAGGAGTTTTAGAGGTTGCATTAATTTTATGGATTTTATCTAAAGTTGCTTTTGCGATTTCAGGAAAATTCTCCGCTGCAGAAATAACACGAGCAATTTCTCTAGAGTTTTTATTTTCTAAATTATCAGCTTCCCCATTTAAAACATCACCAATAGCAAAATCAGAACGTTTTACTAAATCATTAATCATTCCTTGAAGACCTAATTCCCTTCCATCATCTGGAGAATAAATTTTCTCAATTCCATATGCATGTAGTTCGGCTATTTCTGTAGGAAGGATTACTCCACCTCCACCAGCGAAAATTTTGATATGACCAGCTCCTTTTTCATTAAGCAAATCATACATGTACTTTAAATACTCTGTATGTCCACCTTGATAAGATGTCATTGCAATTGCATTTGCATCTTCTTGAATGGCCGTGTTTACAACTTCATCAACACTTCTATCATGCCCTAAATGAATAACTTCGCAACCTGTAGACTGGATTATTCTTCGCATAATATTAATAGCTGCATCATGTCCGTCAAATAACGAAGCTGCAGTAACTATTCTTACTTTATTATTAGGTATATAAGGTTGTTGTACTTCCATGTGTAATTTTATATCAAATTAATGAACGCAATTTACGAATTTAATAATTTTTTTAAGCTCTTTATACGTACAATTTATAAGATATTAAAAAAAGGCACTATATTTGACCTATAGATTGAAATTAAAAGATATTATGAAAAAAATTACACTAGGTTTACTTGCTTTTACATTGTTTGGATGTGCAGAAATGCAGCAAGTTATGGATCAATTACCACAAGGAACTACTGGTATTTTAAGTCAAATGGAAATAGGAAATGGTTTAAAAGAAGCTTTAGATAATGGAATTAGCAAGCAAGTTTCTAAACTTACTGCTACAGATGGTTTTTTAAAAAATGAAGCCGTAAAAATTTTATTACCAGATGAATTACAAACAGTTGACAAAAAGCTACGTCAAATAGGACTTTCTAGTTTAGCCGATGAAGGTTTGAAAGTTTTGAACAGAGCTGCTGAAGATGCTGTAAAAGAAGCAACACCTATTTTTGTAAATGCTGTAAAACAAATATCTTTTAGTGATGCTAAGAATATTTTAATGGGAAATAATACTGCTGCAACTTCTTATTTACAAAGCTCAACTTCAACTTCTTTATATGGGAAATTTAATCCAGTAATTAAAAACTCATTTGCTAAAGTAGGAGCTGATAAAGTTTGGACAAACATAATTACTAAATATAATAGCATTCCTTTTGTAGATAAAGTAAATCCTGATTTAACAGATTATACTACTAACAAAGCAATGGAAGGTGTTTTTAAAATGATTGCTGTAGAAGAACAAAATATTAGAGGAAATTTTAGTGCAAGATCATCTGATTTATTGAAAAAGGTTTTTGCAATGCAAGACAAAAAATAATAGCTAAAATTTTAGCAATCAATAACATATAAATAACATAACCTTAACATATAACAAAAATATTATTTAGATATTTGCAGTGTTAGAAAAAGAATATTTCATATTTGGTTAGGTTAGTTAGAAAAAACATCCACGTCTTAGGGCGTGGTTTTTTTATGCAATACGATTATGTAAATCTTTAAAGTACTGAAATGCTTTTACTAAGCGAGAGCCATACCAAGAAAACATTTCACCATCTACAAAAACAGTTTTTGCATGATGTGAGAATCTTCCAATTTCAAAAGCATGCTCGTCTTTAAACGGAAAAGGTTCAGAAGAAAGAAAAACATAATCAGGATTACCTTCTAAACGAATTTTCTTTAACTCCACTTCTGGATAACGACCTTCTTTTGATTCATAAATATTTTGAAAACGATTTAGCTTTAACAATTCATTTATAAAAGTAGTATTGCCAGCAACCATATAAGGGTTTGCCCAAATAAAATAAGCTGCTTTTTTAATTGGTTTATTCTGAATAAAATTCTGAAAATCTTGGTAAGCAAAATTAATTTTATCAATCCATTTAGATGCATTGGTACGTTTATTGAAAATTTCACCAAAATCGTGAATCATTTGGTTATTATCTTCAACAGTATAAATATCGGTTACCCAAACTGGGCAAATAGTACTTAACTGTTCAACAATTTCTTTAGTGTTTTCTTCTTTATTACAAATAATAATATCTGGATGAAGTTCCTTTATTTTATCAAATTTGATGGTTTTGGTACCTCCAACAATTGTTTTAACACTCTTTAAATAAGCTGGATGTACACAAAATTTTGTTATACCCACAAGAGCATCTTCCAAACCTAAATCAACTAATAATTCGGTTTGAGATGGTACTAGAGAAACAATTCGTTTTGGAACGGTTTCAAAAGTATGAGAAACTCCTATTTGGTCGGTTAAGTTTATCATTTTAAACCATTAAGTTTTAAAAATTATTTATTATCTAAAATACTTTCCATTTCTTGTTGCAATTTCAAAGCTTCTTCTCTTGCTTTTTCAGCAAAATCAGTTCCGTTTGATGCATAAATAATTCCGCGAGAAGAATTTATTAGTAAACCAACATTTTCGCTCATTCCGTATTTACAAACTTCCGACAAACTTCCGCCTTGCGCTCCAACTCCTGGAACTAACAAGAAACTAGTTGGTACAATTTTACGAATTTCCGTAAAGTATTCTGCTTTTGTTGCTCCAACTACATACATTAAATTTTCAGAATTTTTCCAAGACTTTGAAGTTTCTAAAACTGTTTTATATAACTCCACTCCGTCAACAAATTGTGTCTGAAAATCAAAAGCACCCTCGTTTGAAGTTAAAGCCAACATAATTGTATGTTTATTTTCGAAAGCTAAAAAAGGCTCCACAGAATCCTTACCCATATAAGGTGCAACCGTTACCGAATCGAAATTTAAATCTTCGAAAAATGCTTTAGCATACATGGAAGAAGTATTTCCAATATCGCCACGTTTTGCATCGGCAATGGTAAAAATTTCAGGATATTTTTCGTTAATGTAATTAATTGTTTTTTCTAAAGATTGCCAACCTTTAATGCCATAAGCTTCATAAAAAGCAGTATTTGGTTTATAGGAAACGCATAAATCGTGAGTAGCATCAATTATAGCTTTATTGAATTCAAAAATAGGATCTTCCGTTTTTAATAAGTGCTTTGGAACTTTATTTAAATCGACATCTAAGCCAATGCATAGAAATGATTTCTTAATTTTAATTTGTTCTTCTAGTTGCTGTGTTGTCATTGTAAATTTTCTTAATACAAAAATGCGAAATATATTTTAGAGATATAAAAAAAGCCTCAAAAAATGAGGCTTGAATTTATAATATTAATAAACTTCAGATTCTTTTAATTTCTCCGTATTGTTTACCAATTGAAGTTCGTCAATAAATTTTTGAATTTTACCATTCATAACTCCGTCCATGTCAAAAACATCTAAACCAATACGGTGATCTGTTACACGACCTTGAGAATAGTTATAAGTTCTAATTTTAGCAGAACGGTCACCCGAACTTACTTGAGAAGTACGTTTTACAGCATCTTCTGCTTGTTTTATTGCTAATTCTTTTTCATACAAACGAGAACGTAATACAATAAATGCTTTGTCCTTATTTTTATGTTGTGATTTTTGATCTTGACATTGTGCAACTAAACCTGTAGGAATATGTGTTAAACGAACCGCAGATTTTGTTGTATTTACCGATTGACCTCCAGGACCTGATGAACAGAAGAAATCTACACGAACATCGTTCATATCAATTTGTACATCAAACTCTTCTGCTTCTGGCAAAACCATAACAGTTGCTGCCGATGTATGTACACGACCTTGTGTTTCCGTTTGCGGTACACGTTGTACACGATGTACACCAGCTTCAAACTTTAATGTCCCATATACATCTTCACCTGTAACTTCAAAGATAACCTCTTTAAATCCACCAGAAGTTCCTTCGCTAATATCCACGACCGAAGTTCTCCAGTTACGAGATTCACAATATTTTGTGTACATACGAAATAAATCTCCAGCAAAAATAGAAGCTTCATCTCCACCCGTACCTGCACGGATTTCAACCATTACGTTTTTCGAGTCTTCTGGATCTTTAGGAATTAGCAAAAATTTGATTTCGTCTTCTAATTCAGGTATACGATCTTTAGCTTCTTCCATTTGCATTTTAGCCATTTCAACCATTTCGGCATCTGAACCATCTGCAAGTATTTCTTGTGCTTCTTTAATATTAGCATCAAGAGCTATGTACTCTTCACGTTTATCAACTAAAGCTTTAAGGTCTTTATATTCTTTATTTAACTGCACATAACGTTTTTGATCTGCAATAATATCAGGCTGAATAATCAAATCTGATATTTCATCGAAACGTTGTTTTGCATATTGCAATCTATCTAACATCTTCTCTTTTATTTTGGATTGCAAAGTTAAGAAAAAAAGTAATCATTTTTAAATCTTAATTTCTTAGAGTTTTTATATTGAGAACTAATTACAAAATCAGACATTATAATTCTAAAAAGTTGTTTTTAAAAAAGCCTCGTTCATTACAAACGAAATTTTTTTATCTATTATCTTTCTTCTTTGTTCTATTTTCTTTCCGGAATATGCTCCAATATTTCTAATAATAAAAGTTAAAAACAATCAAAATAAAAAAGGTTGACTACTATAACATTATAACTTTTTATAAAAATTATATAAGTCAATACAGATTTAATAAATGCAATTTTACAAAAAAGAAAACCCAGAAGCGTTATCTATTTCTGAAAGAGAATTAGAAAAAGTTATTTTGCCTTATTTGCAAACTATTTTAAAAGAACAAGCAAAAAGAGAGAAAAAATAATTGCAGCCTATTGTTTTTGATATAAATTAATATAAAGGTTCACGAAAGTGAACCTTTTCTGTTGATAACTAAAATTCTAAATTTCACTACAGTTTTCTATATTTACAATTAACTACAAATACTTGTATGGGTTTGTTAAGTAAAATGTATAAACGAGTTACCAGCCATTATAAACCACAACAAAGCTAAAATGAGGAAAAAGAAAGACTTACCGCTAGTTATATTAAAAGCACTTGAACCATATGTTGGTTTGAAAGGTAATAAATTTGAAGTTATTGAGCCGAAAGAAAAATTACTGATTGCTATTGATAAAGATATTGATTCAGATTTCCACTTTACAATTGAACAGTATCAAAAAAATACTAGTAATAATACTTTTCAATTCTTAATGACAAGAAGTCCGAAAAACAACAATGATAATGGTGATTATCAAGCTTGGGTGGAGATTTCAGGTTTGGGAGCACAATTTGACGCTTGGATAAAGCTACTTGAAGAATATGAAAATGTAAATTCATTTTTTGACGACCCAATAACAAAATCATTTAGAGAAGAATTTTATGCTGAATTTGAAATAATTGACGATGATGCTGAAACGAACCCATTAAATACAAAACAGATTTTACTTCTTGATTCGTATTTAGATTCCGTTGATGATAAATTATCGAATTTTATTACAGAAAATAATGCGCAAGATATTCAAGAAATAAAAGATGAAATATTTTTATTACGTGGAAACCTAACTAAAAAATCAAAAAAGTGGGTTGTCTCAAAACTGACTAACATTTGGGCAAAAATTGCTAAGCAAGGAACTCAATTTATCAAAGAATTCTTAAATGAATCAAAAAAAGAATTTATAAAACAAGGAATAAAAGGAATAATTGATTACGTAAAAGAAAACGGAATAGACCTACTAAATTAAAATAACGGCTGGTAACAGCGGTTTGCATAAATGGCTAAATATGTGGTAAATTCACGTTTATCTTCTGCAAGAAATTTTATCTTAGCCGAAAAATATGCGGTTACGAAGTTTGTCACTTCTTTTAGCTACAAAACTTTAAATCACAAAAAAACCTCGCTATTAACGAGGTTTTTTTTATATAATTATGTTTTAGTTTTTCATTGGAATATTCTCCAAAACTTCTAATACAAATTTCCAATATTTTTGAGCAGAAGAAATACTTGCTCTTTCATCTGGGCTATGCGCTCCTTTAATTGTTGGTCCAAAAGAAATCATGTCCATATCTGGATAGTTGGTTCCTAAAATTCCACATTCTAAACCAGCATGACAAGCTACAACAGCAGCTTTACTTCCGTTTTGTTTTTCGTAAATAGAACTTAAAACATCTAATATTGCAGAGTTTGCGTTTGGTGTCCAACCTGGATAACTTCCAGAAAGCTCTACTTCGCAACCCATTAATTCAAATGCAGAACGCAACGCATTTGCTAAATCAAATTTTGCTGTTTCTACAGAAGAACGTGTTAAACATTTTACACTTAATTTTCCTTCGCCAACATTTACCATAGCAATGTTGTTTGAAGTTTCTACCAAGTTATCAAAATCAGCACTCATTCTATACACACCATTATGTGCAGCATATAAAGCTCTTACTAAAAAGTATTGTGCCATAGGTGGCATTACTTTAGCAGCAGTAGTTTTAGACTTTTCAATTACAATTTCTAAATTTGGATCGGTAGTTTTAAACTCTGTTTTAATATCATTAATTAAACTTTGCATGTCAAACACAAAAGCTTCATCATATACATTTGCTATTACAACTTCCGCTACACTTTCTCTAGGAATTGCATTACGCAAACTTCCTCCTTTTATAGAAGCAATTTGTAAACCAAAATCATCATAACCGTCAAATAAAATACGGTTCATAATTTTGTTCGCGTTTCCTAATCCTTTGTGTATTTCAATTCCAGAATGTCCACCGCTTAATCCTTTTACTGTAATAGTATAACCAACAGCTATTTCTGGAACTTCTTCTTCATCATATTCCGCTGTAGCAGTAACATCTACTCCACCAGCACATCCTATGTCAATTTCATCGTCTTCTTCGGTATCTAAATTTAAAAGGATTTCTCCGTCTAACATTCCACCTTGTAAACCCATTGCACCAGTCATCCCAGTTTCTTCATCAATAGTAAACAAAGCTTCAATTGCAGGATGCTTAATAGTAGTACTTTCTAAAACTGCCATAATCGTAGCAACTCCTATACCATTATCTGCACCAAGAGTTGTTCCGTTTGCACGAACCCAGTCTCCATCTACATACATTTCAATTCCTTGTGTATCGAAATCAAAAACGGTATCGTTGTTTTTTTGGTGTACCATGTCTAAATGCGATTGCATTACAATGGTTTTTCTATTTTCCATTCCAGCAGAAGCCGGTTTTTTTATAATTACGTTACCTACATGATCTTTGATTGTCTCAAATCCTAATTTCTTTCCGAAATCCATCATGAAAGCAATTACACGCTCTTCTTTTTTAGACGGACGTGGTACTGCATTTAAATCGGCAAATTTATTCCAAAGTTCTTTTGGTTGTAGGTTTCTTACTTCTTGGCTCATAATTTTAATTTAAAAGTTCAAAGGCGCAAAGTTACAAAGTTTAAGCACTTTACTCATAGTATACTTGTATTAATTTCCTTTATAATACAAGCAAGCCATAATCTCGTATGGTATTAATAGGTTTAGAATACCAAAACAATTCAAAATCGTTAAATTGAGATTCAAAATTATTTTTTATTTGTTGAAATGTTGTTCGTTTTTCATTTTCCAAATGAATTTCTTCTAGAAGAATTAAAAACCAATTTCCTTTTTCTTTATCTAACGAAATAGCAAATGAATTTGTTTTTTGATGAAATGTTAATTTTAATAATTCCCAAGATTCTCCTTTTTTAGTTTTAGTCACTTCTTCCACTAAAGGTTTTCCTCCTGTCCAAACAATTTTTGCATTTGGTTTGGTTTCAAATGAGCTTTCAATTTGCAAACTTTCCTCTATAAAATTAGAATCAATTTTTGTGCGTGGAATTTTAAAATCAAACCAATCTTGTAAATCATAGTCGAAACAAATTCCGTGCATGTAATTAAACAACGATTTTTTTAATCCAAAACTAAATTTATCGTGATTAATTCCGGTTTTATCAGTAAAAGCAATATCGTTATTAGCAAAAGTAATATCGTTTGTTTGCGGAATTACTCCAAAAGCTTCTGGGTTTATTCCAACTGGACTATGCGCCGTCATGGCAAATTGATGCCAAAAACCAGAATGTAAAACACCAATTTCAAATAGTTGGCGCACCATTTCTAAACTATCTACAGTTTCCTGAATTGTTTGCGTAGGATAACCATACATTAAATAAGCGTGCACCATAATTCCGCTTTCTGTGAAATTACGCGTTACTTGCGCAACTTGTGCAACAGTAACTCCTTTTTGGATTAATTCTAACAATCTATCTGAAGCAACTTCTAGTCCTCCTGAAACAGCAATACAACCAGAAAGTTTTAAAAGCAAACATAAATCAGCAGTGAAACTTTTTTCAAAACGAATGTTTGTCCACCATGTAACGGTTAGGTTTCTACGGAGAATTTCTAATGCTACTTCACGCATTAAAGCTGGTGGTGCTGCCTCATCTACAAAATGGAATCCATTTTCGCCTGTTTGCGCAATTAACGCCTCCATTCTATCTACCAAAACCTTAGCATGAATAGGCTCGTACACTTTGATATAATCTAACGAAATATCGCAAAAAGTACATTTTCCCCAATAACAACCATGTGCCATTGTTAACTTGTTCCAGCGACCATCGCTCCACAAACTGTGCATTGGGTTTGCAATTTCAATGACCGAAACATATTTATCTAGAAGTAAATCGGAATAATCTGGAGTTCCTACATCACTTTGTTTATAATCGTGTTTAGTAGTATTGTTTTTATAAACGACTTCGTTATTTTCTAAGAGAAATGTTCTTTTGTATTCATTTGATGAGATTCCTCCTTCGTCGGAATGACAAACTTGTGTGTATAACAATTCAACAGGTAATTCGCCATCATCTAACGTAATAAAATCGAAAAACTGAAAAACTCGTTTGTCTTTTAGTTGTCTAAGTTCGGTATTTGGAAAACCACCTCCCATTGCAACTTTAATCTTTGGGAAATATTTTTTTATAAATTGTGCACAACGAAAAGCACTGTATAAATTTCCTGGAAATGGAACAGAAAGCAAAACCAATTTTGGTTCCACATTTTCTATTCTTTCATTCAGAATTCTTAAAGTTATTTCGTCAATAAAAGTTGGTTTTTTTTGTAATTCATTATATAATTCATCAAAAGAATTAGCACTTCTGCCTAAACGTTCCGCATAACGACTGAATCCGAAATTTTCATCGATACATTCTACAATAAAATCTGATAAATCTTCTAAATATAATGTAGCTAAATGCTTGGCTTTGTCTTGCATTCCCATGGAACCAAAAGCATATCCTGAAGCATCTGGATCATCATTATAAGCGTCAAAACGAGAAGCTTCTGGTAAAAAATTTCCTGCACAAATCTGTCTGGCTAATGTGGGTTGCTTTCCTTGTAAAAATGCAATAACCGAATCGATCGTTTTTACATACTCTTCTTTTAAAGAAAAAATTCTGGAAGCGTTGTCTGTTAAATCATAATATATGGAATATACTATTTCAAAGATTCTCTCTAAACCATCTTTTGAAAATAATTCTAAAATTACTTCAATACCTAAATCCATTTGATATGCTGAAATGTTTTTGGTATTTAAAAAACCTTTTAAATAAGCTGTTGCTGGATACGGAGTATTCAGTTGGGTAAAAGGCGGTGTAATAAGTAGAATGTCTTTCAATTTTATTTAATTTACAGCAAAAATACATGGAATATTTTTAAAAAGAAGCGTTTATAGGTTTTGTAATTTCAGTTACTGACTCATTAATTTTTACTATTTTTGAATAAATATTTTTTCCAAATGCCAAACGACTGTGTTACTTATCAAAATTCAGGATATTTTTCTAAACTTATTATTGATTATTTAAATCAAAAAGAAGAATTAAAACCTTTGTACAATCGTTTTCCAACTTTAGAAAATTTTAAGTTCCAAATTGAAGAAAAGGAGCAAAACTTCCCTTTTGAAAATAGAATAACATTAGTTAATTCGTTAAAAAACCAATGTAAAAATATTACATTATCTGAGACTTCTGAAAAAAATATTAATAGTTTAAGTTTAGAAAACACATTTACAGTTACAACAGGGCATCAATTAAATCTATTCACAGGTCCACTTTATTTCTTATATAAAATTGTTTCTGTTATCAATTTAACACGACAATTAAAAGAAGAATATCCAAAATATAACTTTGTTCCCGTTTATTGGATGGCAACAGAAGACCACGATTTTGAAGAAATCAATTATTTTAACTTCAAAAACAAAAAGATTAAATGGAATAGAAAAAGTAACGGACCCGTTGGAAGGCTTTCAACTGAAGGACTAAACGAAGTTTTTGCTTTTTTTTCAAAAGAACTTGGCATTGGCAATAATGCCAATTATTTGAAAGAACTATTTAGAAAATCTTATTTAGAAAATAATAAACTAACTGATGCTACACGCTTTTTAGTTAATGAATTATTTGCTTCTGAAGGATTAGTAATTATGGATGGTGATGATAAAGAATTAAAAAAACTTCTTACACCATATTGCAAAGAAGAACTTTTAAAGCAAACTTCATATAAAGAAGTAAATAAAATTTTGCTTCAATTAAAAGAATATAACATTCAAGTTAATCCACGAGAAATAAACTTATTCTATATTGAAGACAACCTAAGAGAACGAATAGTTTACGAAAATAATATTTACCAAGTTTTAAACACTAATTACAGTTTTACTGAAAATGAAATTTTAATTGAATTAGAGAATCATCCAGAAAAATTTAGTCCAAATGTTATCTTAAGACCTTTGTACCAAGAAGTAGTTTTACCTAACTTATGTTATATAGGCGGTGGTGGTGAATTAGCATATTGGTTTGAATTAAAATCAAATTTTGAAGCAAATAAAATTACATTCCCAATACTTTTACTAAGAAATTCTGTTTTACTAGTTTCTAAAAAACAAGCATTAAAAGCAAATAAATTAGAATTAACTTGGAATGACTTATTTTTAAGTCAAGAAAAATTAATTGAAAAAGCAACTAAGGAATTATCTAAGTTTGAAATTGATTTTTCAAAACAAAAAGCATTACTATCTAGTCAATTTCAAGATTTAATAGAAATAGCAAACAAAACAGACAAATCGTTCATTGGAGCAGTAAAAGCTCAAGAAAGAAAACAAATAAAAGGCTTAGAGAACTTAGAAAAACGTTTATTAAAAGCGGAAAAAAGAGTTTACACAGAACAAGTAAAGCAAATAGTACTTCTCCAAAACGAATTATTTCCTGACCAAAGTTTACAAGAACGAAAAAATAATTTATCAACTTATGCAAATGAGGAAAATTTATCTATCATTTTTAATAAATTATTAAAAAAAACTAGTTCACTTCAACAAAAATTTACTATTATTGAATTATAATAATCGATAAACTGCACGTTATAATCGACAAAAAACATTGTGTTTTGAACTATTGTCAACAAAACAGATATTTCATTACATTTTTCACAAAAAAATAGCATGATGTTATATTTTTAATATCTTTGCGCAAAAATTTTAACATACTTAAGATTATGAAGAAAACTACTTTTTTAACCTACGCATTATCAGCAGTTGCATTTTTACTGCTTTCTTTTAACGATGTTAACCCTATCAACTTTATGGTAAAAGTGGAAGGTGGAACTTTTAATATGGGATCTAAGGATTCTGACAAATCTGCGGATAATGACGAACAAACTGAACATAAAGTAACAGTTAAGGATTTTGAGTTATGCAAATTTGAAGTAACAGTTTGGCAATGGAAAGCATTTGTGAAAGCAAATAAACTTAAAATGCCTGTAGAACCAACTTGGGGATGGAAAGATAATTATCCAATGAATAATATAACTTGGGAAGAAGTAATTTCTTATTGTAACTGGTTAAGTAAAAAAGAAAAATTAGAGCCTGTTTATTCTCAACATGGCCCAAATGTATTTTGTGATTTCACAAAAAACGGATACAGATTACCTACTGAAGCTGAATGGGAATATGCAGCTAAAGGTGGTAGTAAAGCAAAAGAAACAAAATTTAGTGGAAGTGCTAAAGTAAACGATATCGCTTGGCATAAAGCAAATAGTAAAGGAACACCTCACACTATTGGTACAAAATTACCAAATGAAATAGGAATTTATGATATGAGCGGAAACGTTTGGGAATGGTGTTGGGATTGGTATAATAAAGATTATTACAAAGTAGAAGACGGAAACAATCCAAAAGGCCCAACTATGGGGGAAAGAAAAAGTGTAAGAGGTGGTTCTTGGGACAGTAATGTTAATTACTTACGTCCAGCAAATAGAATTTCTACGATTCCAAGTAAAACACATGAATTTTACGGATTTAGAGTTGCACGTTCAATTGTAGATTAATTTACAATTAAAAGTTGTTTTTAGTTAGTAAAATAGTACTTTTGCACAAAATTTAAAATAAACGTTATGGCAACGAATAGAACTTTTACAATGATTAAGCCAGATGGTGTTGAAAACGGACACATTGGTGGAATTCTAAATATGATTACTGAAGGTGGTTTCAGAATTGTAGCGATGAAATTAACACAATTAACTATAGCTGATGCTAAGGAATTTTATGCAGTACATGCTGAAAGACCTTTTTATGGTGAATTAGTTGAGTTTATGACACGTGGACCAATTGTTGCAGCTATCTTAGAAAAAGAGAATGCTGTGGAAGATTTTAGAACCTTAATTGGCGCTACAAATCCTGCAAATGCGGAAGAAGGAACTATACGTAAAAGATATGCAACATCTATGGGTGAAAATGCAGTTCATGGTTCAGACAGTGATGAAAATGCAACAATTGAAGGTGCTTTTCATTTTTCTGGAAGAGAAATGTTCTAATAAAAATATTTCAATTAAAAAAAAGCCATTCTATATAGAATGGCTTTTTTTTATCTTAAAACTAAAGTTTTAATTAAATCTTTTCCTAATTCTTTATTTAACATTTTAATAATTTTTTCTTTACCAAACATTAGCTCCTCTCTTAAAACAGATGAAGTTAATTTTACGTAAAGTGCTTCTTTTTTTAATTCTACTTCTTCTGTATAATTAGCAACACCATTTCCCATAGTACTAAACCACACATCTTTAACCTCAATTTTATCTATACCTGTTTGAAGTTTGTTATGTGATATGAAATTTTTTAACACATCCTGAATAGATTGCTCTTCATTAAATCTTTTTGCCATTTTATTTCATATTTAAATCATCTCTCTTCTTGTAATAATATACTAAATCATTAGAGTTTTTTACTACTAGCTTTTCTTTAGTCATTGTAATCAATTCTTCTTTCCATGAAGCGTAATTAGTCTTATATTCAAAATAAAAAGCATCATTTTTCTCAATAATTGTAAAGTTTTCTAAAACAGAACTAGATAAAATTGTTCCATCTAATTGAGGAATAACTTTATTTCTATGCCCTTTATTATCTTGAAAGCTAAAAAAATCTATAGTTTCATTAACTTTAAAGTTCTTTGTTTCTCCTTCAGGTAATTCTACTTTAACAATCTCCCAATAACCATTAAGATATTCTATCTCAGTCTTTTTAATAGTTTGCTTACACGAAATAAAAAAAGCAAATAATATGGTAAATAAAATTCTAATCTTCATATTTTAAGTATTGCACTAAATTACAAATATTTTAGTTTTGGATTAAACTATTTTATACATTTATTATCTAATACATATTAGCTCTAATTTAAATTACTGCCATATGAAAAATACACTCACTTTACTTATACTTGTATTTGGGCTGTTCTCTTGTTCAAATGATGACGAAACTGTAATTGAAACCCCAGCTCCTATACCAACTATTGAAGAGTCGACATATTTCCCTTCTAATGGTTCTGATGTTTGGGAGACAAAGTCTATTGGTCAATTAGGATGGAATCAAGATAAACTACAGCCATTATTAGACTATTTAGAATTAAAAAACACCAAAAGTTTCATAATCCTCCATAACGGAAAAATTGTTGTAGAAAACTATTTTGGAACCCACGACATAACTTCTCCATGGTACTGGGCAAGTGCAGGAAAAACACTCACAACAGCCGTGACAGGAATTGCAGAACAGGAAGGTTTATTAAATATAAATAACAAAGTGTCCGATTATTTAGGTACAAACTGGACAAGTGCTCCTATTGCAAAAGAAAACCTAATTACTTGCAAAAACTTATTATCTATGAATTCTGGTCTAGATGATACTTTGGGGGATGATGTTTCTCCTGCAAACTTACAATACATATCAGATGCAGGTACACGTTGGGCATATCATAATGTTTATGTAAAAATGCAAGATGTTGTTGCTCAATCAAGTGGACAAACTTGGAGTTCTTATTTTAACACGAAATTAAGGGATAAATTAGGAATGACTGGAACTTGGATACAAACAGGAGGATTAAGTGTATACTGGAGCAATACAAGAACGATGGCTCGATTTGGATTAATGATATATGCAAAAGGAAAATGGAATTCAACACAAATATTGAATGAAAATTATTTGACCGCCGCAACTAACACATCTCAGAATATTAATCAGGCTTATGGTTATTTATGGTGGTTAAACGGGAAGTCTAACTATCATTTACCACAATCTCAAGTGCAATTTAACGGAAGCCTAATACCTAATGCACCTAATGATATGTTTGCTGCATTAGGGAAAAATGATCAAAAAATTTATGTTGTACCCAGTAAAAAGCTAGTAATCATAAGAATGGGTGATACAGCAGACCAAGTAAGTTTTGGATTATCCGATTTCGACAATGTTCTTTGGGAAAAAATTAATGAATTAATAAATTAATTTTTACTAAAATACTTAATTATCGCATACATCATAAGACCAAAAGACAACAATCTTAAAAAAATAAAGATTGTTGGAAAAGACTCCTCAATGAAGTATGCCGGAAAAGCGATTAGCATACTTAACAAAACTATTTTAAGCGGTTTTGCTTCTTTTAGAAATTTTATTAACTTCATATTTTATTTAAAAAAAGAGTCTACAAATTCGTTTTTATTAAATACCTGAAGGTCATCTATCCCTTCTCCAACACCTATATATCTAACTGGGATATTAAATTGGTCTGAAATTCCGATTACCACACCTCCTTTTGCAGTTCCATCTAACTTCGTAACTGCTAAGCTCGTAACTTCGGTGGCAGCCGTGAATTGCTTAGCTTGCTCAAATGCATTTTGACCTGTAGAACCATCTAAAACCAACATAACGTCGTGTGGAGCATCTTCTACTACTTTCTGCATTACGCGCTTTACTTTTGAAAGCTCATTCATTAGATTTACTTTATTATGCAAACGACCAGCTGTGTCAATTATAACAATATCAGCTTCTTGCGCAACTGCAGATTGTAAAGTATCAAAAGCAACAGAAGCAGGATCACTACCCATTTCTTGCCTCACAATAGGTACCCCAACTCTGTCTGCCCATATTTGCAATTGATCAATTGCCGCTGCTCTAAAAGTATCTGCCGCACCTAGCACAACACTATACCCTGCATTTTTAAACTGACTCGCTAATTTACCAATAGTAGTTGTCTTACCAACTCCATTTACCCCAACTACCATTATTACATAAGGCTTTTTATCCATTGGAATTTTAAATTCCGTAGTATCATCAATATTATTCTCTGATAAAAGCCCTGCAATTTCCTCACGAAGAATTTGATTCAATTCATCTGTACCTAAATATTTATCTATAGCAACACGGTTTTCAATTCGTTGAATAATTTTCAGTGTTGTTGCTACACCCACATCTGAAGAAACTAGAATTTCTTCTAAATTATCTAAAACTTCATCATCAACCTTTGTTTTTCCAGCAACAGCTTTTGAAAGCTTAGAAAAGAAAGATGTCTTCGATTTCTCTAATCCTTTATCAAGAGTTTGCTTCGCTTCTTCGTTTAAGCTTGGATCTTTTTTATCAGATGAAAATATTTTTTTAAAAAAACTCATTATATATAGGTGTAAATTATAGACAAATGTAAAAATAAAAAAGCTACTTTCAAACGAAAGTAGCTTTTCTATATATTGTATTTACTAATTATTTCTTGTCTAAGAAATCATCTACTAATTCTGGAGCCATAACTGACTCAACAAATGTGTAAGCACCAGATTTTGGAGACTTAACCATTTTTATAGCTTTTGTTAATCTTTTAGAAGATGTTTGTAAAGTTGCTACGGTTTTCTTTGCCATGACTTATATTATTTAATTTCTTTATGTAAAGTTACTCTTTTCAAAACTGGATTGAATTTTTTAATCTCTAATCTATCTGGAGTATTTTTTTTGTTTTTTGTTGTAATGTAACGAGAAGTTCCTGCAACTCCTGAAGCTTTATGCTCTGTACATTCTAAAATAACCTGAATTCTATTTCCTTTTTTTGCCATTTTGTATGTTATTTTTGGTTACGCATTTTTCGCAAATCCGTTTGCTTTCGCTTTTTTCAAAACAGCAGCAATACCCAGTTTATTAATTGTTTTTAACGCAGCAGTAGATAATTTAAGTGTAACCCATCTATCTTCTTCTGGAATGTAAAAACGTTTCTTTACTAAATTAACAGAGAATTTTCTCTTTGTTTTATTCATAGCGTGAGAAACATTGTTTCCTACCATTGCTCTTTTACCCGTAAGTTCACAAACTCTTGACATTATTTATAATCTTTATATCGTTATTCAAAATCAGGGTGCAAAGAAACAAAAATTTATATTACTAAGCAACAATCTTTAATTAATTTTTTAAAATTTCTTTATATAAAATCTCTAAAGCTTTATTTGTTGCTCTATCGATAACTTTTTCTCTTGGCTGCCCAAAGTTAAACTCTTCAACTACAACTGATTTTGGCGTAATAACTGCAATAAAAACAGTACCAATTTCAACCATAGAATCTCCCTTCAAAGGGCCAGCATTTCCAGTTGTTGCAATTGCATAATCCGTCTTCATAATTTGCTGAACAGACAAAGCCATTTCCTTAACCACTTCCTTGCTTACAACTGAGTGTTTTTTAATCAATTTTGGATCCAAACCTAAAACAGAAATTTTTGACTCTGTTGCATATGAAACTATACTCCCTTTAAAATAAGAAGACGCACCCGGAACCGAAGTGATAAGCTGTGCTATTTTGCCACCTGTACAACTTTCTGCCGTAGCTAGTGTAGCATTTCTATCCCTGAGCAGCTTACCAACTATAACTTCAATAGACTCATCGTCATCAAAACCTACAATATCATCAGCAATTAATTTATTCAATTCAACTACCTGAAAATCAATTTCCTTTTTCAATTTAACTTCATCTGAACCTCTAGCAGTCAATCGTAATCTAACCTTACCTGGACTAGGTAAATATGCTAACTTTACAAAAGATGGTAAATTATTTTCCCAATCTTCAATTTCTTCCGCTAATAAACTTTCGCCCTTTCCATAAGTCATAATCGTTTTATGAATTATAAATGGTCTGCTGTATTTTTGTATTAAATTAGGAACAACTTCTTCATCCATTAAATATTTCATCTCGTAAGGAACGCCTGGAAGTGAAATAAAAACTGTATTTTCTTTCTCCATCCAAATACCTGGAGCAGTACCCATTTTATTAAATAAAACTTTCGATTTTGTTGGCACTAAAGCCTGATCTTTATTTATTTGTGTAATTTTTCTTTTATAGAAACCTTCAATTAATTCGGTAACATGTTCCAAAACATTTGGATCATAAATCAAAGTATCTTCAAAGTATTTACAAAAAGTTTTCTTTGTAATATCATCTTTTGTTGGACCAAGTCCGCCAGTAATAATTACAACATCAACTTTGTTTTGTAAATTTTTAAAAGTATTTAAAATATGATTTTCTTCATCTGAAATAGACACCATTTCTACAGTTTCTATACCTATTTTATCAAGAAATTTTGCAATATAAGACGAGTTTGTGTCAATAATTTGTCCGATGAGAATCTCATCGCCAATAGTTACAATTGAAGCTTTCATTAAATTTTATGAGGATATTTTGAAGTCTTTTTTTATTTCTTTTACAGATAAATCCACTCTTTCTTTGAATGATTTAAAAACTTCTTTAATTTCTTTTTTCTTTTCTTCTGATTTTGCCCAAGACATAATTTGCATATTTTCATCATATGCAATATCCATACCTAGTAAATCTAAAGATGGTTTTATTTTGTGCGCAGAAGTGTATACTCTTGTGTAGTCTTTCTCAGAAATACCCATTTTCATTGACTTAATTTCATCAGGCACTTCGCTTAAAAAAAGATTCACAATTTGATAGGCAAATTCAGTATCATTTTCTGAAATTTCGTAGACTTTAGATAAATTGTATTGTAATGCCATATTACTTAATGTTAATTTTAAACATTTGCTTGTCTTCCAAGTAGCCTTCTAATATATCTCCAGGTGACACTTTAGCGACACCTTTTGGAGTACCAGTAAAGATTATATCTCCTTTTTTAAGGGTGAAAAATTGAGAAACATAAGAAATCAATTCATCAATTTTCCAAAGCATTAAATTAGAATTCCCCTGTTGGACAACTGCATTATTTTTTCTTAACTCAAAGTTAAGATTTTCTAACGAAGAATAATTATTTTTCGGTAAAAAGTCACTAATAACCGCTGAGCCGTCAAAAGCCTTTGCTTTTTCCCAAGGCAACCCCTTCTCTTTCAGCTTACTTTGTAAATCTCTTGCCGTAAAATCGATACCTAAACCTATTTCATCATAGTATTTATGTGCAAACTTTTTATCAATATATTTACCCACTTTGTTAATCTTAACTAACAACTCTACTTCATGATGCACATCATTTGTGAACTCCGGAATTACAAAAGGGAATTTCTTTAAAAGCACAGAAGAATCAGCCTTCATAAAAATTACAGGTTCTTCAGGTTTTTCGTTATTCAGTTCAGAAATATGGTCAGCATAATTTCTCCCAATACAAATTATTTTCATCTTATAAAGTAATGATTATTAGAACTTACTTATTTAGTGTTTAATTTCCTAAGTTTAATTGCAGTCAATACTTTTTTAGTATATAAGGGAAAATCAGCATTTTGCAACCAACTGAAATAACCTGGTTCTTTCTCTAAAATATCATCTACCAAAACTCCTTTATGTTTTCCAAAAGAAAAGATTTCCTTCCCATCTTTATTTAAGGCAATAAATCCTGCAAAATCAACTGATTTTTTACGTGTAGTAAATTCAGACAATGTTTTTATATCATTTTCCAAATCTGGATAACGATCTAATTGTGCTTTTAAAATTTCGTAAGTTGCTTCTGTATCTGCATTTGCACTATGTGCATTTTCTAATGTTTCTCCACAATAAAATTTATAAGCAGCACTTAAAGTACGTTCTTCTTTTTTATGAAAAATTGTTTGAATATCAACAGAAACACTATTCTTCATATCAAAATCGACACCAGCTCTTAACATTTCTTCTGCCAATAACGGAATATCAAATCTATCGGAATTAAAACCAGCTAAATCGCTATCTTTTATCATGTTATACACATGAGGAGCAAGCTCACTAAAAGTAGGTTCATTCGCTACTTTTTCATCAGAAATTCCATGAATCGCAGTTGTTTGAGGCGGAATTGGAATTGTAGGATTAACTAACCAAGTCTTACTTTCTTTATTTCCGTTTGGATATATTTTAACCACTGCAATTTCAACAATTCTATCTTTTACCACATCTATACCAGTAGTTTCTAAATCGAAAAAGCAAATTGGTCTATTTAATTTTAATTCCATTCTAATTTTTTATTTGAATTACAAATATAAAAAAACCCGACACGTTAAAGAAACTTGTCGGGTTTTATATTTATTTTACTTTTTTAAACGTCTCTATTTACATCAAAAGCTTCTAAGTAGTCTGCTACTCTTTTCACAAAACTTCCACCAAGAGCTCCATCTACAACTCTATGATCATAAGAGTGCGATAAGAACATTTTTTGACGAATTCCTATGAAATCTCCTTCTGGAGTTTCAATAACTGCAGGAACCTTTCTAATTGCTCCAAGAGCTAAAATACCTACTTGTGGCTGGTTGATAATTGGTGTTCCAAAAACGGAACCAAATGTACCAACATTAGTTACTGTATAAGTTCCGCCTTGTGTATCGTCTGGTTTTAATTTACCTGCTTTTGCACGACCACCTAAATCGTTAACTGCTTTAGCCATTCCTACCAAGTTTAATTGGTCTGCATTTTTAATAACAGGAACAATTAAATTTCCGTTTGGTAAAGCCGCAGCCATACCTAAGTTTATATTTTTACGTTTAATGATATAATCACCATCAACCGAAATATTCATTCCAGGAAAATCTTTTAGTGCTTTAGCAACCGCCTCCATCATGATAGGAGTAAAAGTTAACTTCTCTCCTTCTCTTTTCTCGAAAGCAACTTTGTTTTTCTCTCTCCATTTTACAATGTTAGTAACATCTACTTCAATAAACGACTGAACGTGTGCAGAAGTTTGAACTGAAGCTACCATGTAACCCGAAATTAGCTTACGCATTCTGTCCATTTCTACAATTTCATCTCCTCCGTTTACAGAAACTGGAGCAGCTTTAACTTGAACTGGAGCAGCTTGTGGAGTTGCAACTGGCTGCGCAACAGCAACAGGTTGATTCCCTCTATTTTTAATATAATTTAATATATCTTCTTTATTAACTCTTCCGTCTTTTCCTGAACCAACAATTGATTCTAATTCAGCTAACGAAATACCCTCTTCTTTAGCAATGTTTTTAACCAATGGAGAAAAGAATTTATCAGAATCTGAAAAATCCGCAGCAGAAACAGTTTCTTTTGCAACTTCCATAGTTTTTTCAACAGCCGCTACTGGAGCAGATGCAACTTCAGCAGTTGGAGTTGCCGCTACAGCACCACCTTCTGTTTCTATAATTGCAATTGTTTGTCCTACTTGAACAACATCATCTACATTAAAAAGAATTTCAGTTAAAACTCCTGAAACCTCAGAAGGCACTTCACTATCTACTTTGTCTGTAGCTATTTCTAAAACAGCTTCATCCATATCTATAGTTTCACCTACATTTTTTAACCAATTTGTAATGGTTGCTTCCGCAACACTCTCTCCCATTTTAGGAAGTTTTAATTCAAATTTTGCCATATTCTTACTGTATCGTTGTGATGTATAATTTGGATTGCAAAATTAATAAAAGTTTTTAGCTTTTACCATCAATTCAACAATTTTATTTATTTACCCAAATTATCCATTAAAATCACTTCTCCTCTATCGTTACTACTATTACTTCCTATTAAATAATTACAAGATCTTGGAATTATTTTATAGAAAAATTCTTTTTTCATATTTGTTTGCATGAAAATTATTATTTTCTTATTTGAAATAGAGTTCCCATCAAAAATAAAACATGTTTGTTTTTTAAAATCATTTTTCACAAACTCTACTATATTAGATTTTAAAACTTTAGAAACTTGCTTACAAATTAAGTTACTATCTTCATTATCACTAATTAAAACATATGCTTTGGGTATAGTTTTCTGAACAGATTTTCCTTGAAACATTTTAAAAAAAGTAAAAACTAACACTCCAACTTGCATTATTACATCAAAAAATACCGACTTTCTGAAATGCTTTTTATAGAAAAACTGCATCGCCTCGCGGAAACGTTTCATATATAAACCATCACGAACTGTGCTTTCTCCTTTATAATGAATTACAGTTGTATCAGCAAAATAATAATTTTGTTTACCTGATTTTTTGACCATGTAAGACAAGTCAATATCATCCGAATACATAAAGCACTTTTCATCAAATCCGCCAACTTCAAGATACAAATCGCGTTTCATAACCATAAAAGCGCCAACCAAAATATCTACTTCACCTGATTGATTTTCAGACAAATGCTGGGCATAATATTTATTGAACCAACTGGAATTTGGAAATAATTTATACAATCCGAAAATTTTTGTAAAAGCAACCCAAGGCGTTGGAACACCACGTTTACTTTCAGGAAGAAAATTTCCTGTTCCATCAATTAATTTACAACCGATAATTCCAACTTCAAATGAGATTGCTTCGTGCCTCGCAATGACTTTCTCAAAAACATCTTCAGCAACAACTGTGTCTGGGTTTAAAATACATATATATTCGCCTTTTGCTTCGGCAACTCCTATATTATTTCCTTTTGGGAAGCCTAAATTCTCTTTATTCTCGATTAATCGAACATTTGGAAATTTCTCTTTCATCATTGCACAACTATCATCTGACGAATTATTATCAATTACAATAATTTCTGCATCCATGTTTTCTAATGCTTTTTGAACACTAAAAACACATTGCTCTAAAAAATAGCGCACATTATAGTTGAGAATTATTACAGATAGTTGCATTAAATTCTTTTTAAAATGTTTTTTCCTTTAACAGATAAAAAAATCATAAATATTAGTATACACATATAAAACAATATGTTAAGACTATTTACAAAATGAAGTTCTAACAATAATAAATTACTTATAAAATGTAAAAATACTACAAGATATAAATTACTTGTTTTAATATAAATCCATGAGGTTAAAATTCCAAAACTAAAAATAGAAACGTAATTTAAAACACTAACCTTACCTATCATTAATGTATAAGGAATATGGCAAATTAAAAAAAACAAAGACGAAAGGATTACTGAAAACCAAACATAGTTTTTTATTTTATTTTTTTTCAAAATAAAAATCATATTTCCTAATATAAAAACTCTATTTATTATTTCTTCTGATGCAGCAGCTAAAAAATATAAAACAACATTTCCAAATTTAAGGTTACCTTCTCTATTATAATCATAAAGTAAAAAAGTAAAAAACAATAAAATTAGACTAATTGAAATTATTAACTGAGAAGAAGTCTTATTATTCTTATTAATTATTTCACATCTTGGAAAAGAGTACCCAAAAAACCAAAGAAGTATTACAACGAATAAAAAACTATTAAATGCTCCAAAAATTGGAAATGTAGGAAAAGAAAAAAACACATTTACAAACTCATCTATATTATTTAAAAATTGAACTTCTTCCAGAAAAATAATTTGAAAAAACATAAAAAAAAAGAATAATACCATTAGTAGAGTCAATTTTGCTCCATTAATTCCATTTCTTTGATTATCAAAATAGTCCTTCAAAATAGTTTTCATGTTTTTTTTTTAAAATTTATTATTTCTTTATCATTCTCATATGGGAAACCTGAATTTTCTTTGTTATCGATTAATCGGAAAAAGTTGCTTCATCATCGCATAACTATCATCTGACGAATTATTGTCGACCACAATTATCTCGCCATCAATGTTTTCTAATGCTTTTTGGACACTAAAAACACATTGCTCTAAAAAATAGCGCACATTATAGTTGAGGATTATTACAGATAATTGCATTTTTCAAAGATATATTTAAAGTTATAAAGTTGCAATGTTTGAAAGTGACAAAGTTTCCATTCAAAAACCTTACTTTTGCAAAAAATAAATCGCAGTGAATTACTTATCAGTAGAAAATATATCAAAAGCTTATGGCGAACGTGTTTTGTTTGAAAACATATCGTTTGGAATTAATAAAGACCAAAAAATAGCTTTTATTGCCAAAAATGGTTCTGGAAAAACAACTATCATGAACATGTTGAATGGTTTTGACGAGCCAGATACTGGTCAGGTTATTATTCGTAAGGAAATTAAAATGGCTTTTTTATCACAAACAAATAATTTGCAAGACGAATTAACAGTTGAAGAAAGTATTTTTGCTTCAGATAATGAGGTTTTAAAAGCGATACAACGTTATGAAAAAGCATTAGAAAACCCTGAAGATGAAGAAGTGTATCAACTTGCTTTTGACGATATGGATAGATATGAAGCTTGGGATTTTGAAACGCAATACAAACAAATTCTTTCTAAACTTAAATTAGACGATTTAAAAGTTAAAGTAAAAGGTCTTTCTGGAGGACAAAAGAAACGTTTAGCTTTAGCTATTATCTTAATTAGTAGACCAGATTTATTAATTTTAGATGAGCCAACCAATCACTTAGATTTAGAAATGATTGAATGGTTAGAGGAATATTTCGCTAAAGAAAGCATTACTTTATTCATGGTTACGCATGATAGATTTTTCTTAGAGCGTGTTTGTAATGAAATTATAGAATTAGATAACGGAAAATTATACCAATATAAAGGAAACTATTCGTACTATTTAGAGAAAAAAGAAGAACGAATTGCTTCTGAGAATGCAAGTGTTGACAAAGCACAAAACCTTTTCGTAAAAGAATTGGCATGGATGCGTCGCCAACCAAAAGCAAGAACAACAAAATCAAAATCGCGTCAAGATGATTTCTATGTAATTAAAGAGAAAGCCGAAAGTCGTAGAAAAGAAAATGTAGTTGAGCTTGAAATCAACATGGAACGAATGGGAAGTAAAATCATTGAATTGGTTAAGCTGAACAAAAGTTTCAAAGACAGAGTAATTTTAGACGATTTTACTTATGCTTTTCAACGTGGAGAACGTATAGGAATAATTGGTAAAAATGGAACCGGAAAATCAACTTTCTTAAATATAATGACCCAAACTATGCCACCAGATTCTGGAAAGGTTATAGTTGGTGACACAATTAAAATTGGTTATTACACACAAAGTGGAATTAACCCTAAACCAGGTCAAAAGGTTATTGATATTATTAAAGAATACGGAGAATATATTCCTTTAACAAAAGGTAAAATTATTTCGGCTTCACAGTTATTAGAGCGATTTTTATTTGACCCAAAAAAGCAATATGATTTTGTAGATAAATTAAGTGGTGGCGAATTGAAACGTTTGTATTTATGTACGGTTTTAATTCAGAACCCTAATTTCTTAATTCTAGATGAACCTACAAACGATTTAGACATTGTTACTTTAAATGTATTGGAAAGTTTCTTATTAGATTTCCCAGGAAACTTATTAGTAGTTTCTCACGATAGATATTTCATGGATAAAATTGTAGATCACTTATTTGTTTTCCGTGGCGAAGGTGAAGTAGAAGATTTTCCAGGAAATTACTCTGATTTTAGAGCTTATGAAGACTCCGCAGATATACAACAAAAAGAAGATAATAAGTCAGAAAAAAAAGATTGGAAACAACAAAATATAACTACAGGCTTAACTTTTAACGAGCAAAAAGAATATCAAAAAATAGAAAGAGAAATCAAAGATTTAGAATTAGATAAAATAAAAATAGAGGAATTATTTTCTGAAGGAAAAGTGATTGATGATGCCATTGAAAAGAAAGCGAATGAACTACAAAACATCATTAAAAAAATAGAAGAAAAGGAAGAACGTTGGTTTGAACTTTCTGCAAAAATTGAATAAACAATATGTTTGAAAAAACTGTAAGCCTATCTGCTAAAAAAACAATTGGTTTTTCTATCAAAATAACCATGGCAAATGACCTAACTGTAAAAATTTGGCAACAATTAATGCCACGTTTAAAAGAAGTAAAAAATGCCGTTAGTGCCGATTTGTTTTCATTACAAGTATATAACGGTGAATCTTATGACGATTTTACTCCAACGACAGAGTTTACAAAATACGCATTAATTGAAGTTAAAAATTATGATTTTGTACCAGAAGGCTTTGAAGAATTTGAAATTCCCGCCGGAGAATACGCAGTTTTTGTTCATAAAGGAACAAGTGCTGATTTTTACAAAACTTCACAATTCATTTATGGAGAATGGATTCCGAAAAGCAATTACAAATTAGACGAAAGACCTCATTTTGCTGTAATGGGAGACAAGTATTTGGGGCATGAAAATCCAGAGACGGAAGAAGAAGTTTGGGTACCAATTAAATAATATGAAGTTATCACTTAAAATAATTATCTTTCTTATATCTATAAATGGATATTGCCAAGAGTTACAAGAAATTAAAAATTTCGGAAGTAATCCCGGGAATTTAAGAATGTTTTATTTTAATCCAAACCCAGACAATTCTATTAAAAAACCTGTTGTAATTGCACTTCATGGATGTGGACAATCCGCAGAAAATTTTAACAAAATTACAGATTGGACAAAATTAGCTACTGAAGAAAACTTCATCTTAATTTTTCCGCAACAAAAAACATCAAACAACATTACTAAATGCTTCAACTGGTTTCAAGAAAAAGATTTTCAATTAAATAACGGCGAAAATCAATCCGTTATGGAAATGCTGACCTATACGCAGAAAAGCAACGCTACTAATGATTCCAAAATATACATAACAGGAGTTTCTGCAGGTGCTGCTATGAGTACTGCAATTGCGTATACACATCCAAATATTTTTTCAGGCATTTGCTCTTATGCTGGTGGACCTTATGGAATTGCAAAAAATGAAATGAGTGCGTTTAGGTTAATGAATGGAAAATTAAATGCAGAAGAAACATTAGCTAAGTTTGAAGAAATTACTAATAAAAATAATTTTAAAGCACCTAAGCTCATTATTTTTCATGGTAAAAAAGACAATATTGTAGACTATTCAAATTCTGAATTATTAATTAAACAATGGTGTACAGCATTTCAGATTGACAGTTCTAATACGAGTAAAAAAAATTATTATTTAAGTAATAACCAAATTACTAAGATTGATTATTTAGTCCATGATACATCGCAAATAGTTCTATATTCTATTGAAAATTTAGGTCACAAATACTTAGTTGACCCAGATAACAAAACAAATTCAGGTGGTGGAAAATTGAATTTTTATTCAAAAGATTTAGATTTTTTTGCAACTTATTATATTGCTTTAGAATTTGGCCTAATTAATTCAAAACACGATTGATTTGCACAAATCTTCTTGAGTAATAATCTTCATTACTAGATGAAATTATTACACCAGACGAAGTTGATGAATGAATAAATTTAATTTCGTCATCTAAAACTTCCGTAATCATTCCTACATGGCTTATTGTTTTCTTTCTATTGGTTGCAAAGAAAATTAAATCGCCTTTTTGCGCTTGTTTTCGCTTTATTTTTGTTCCAAAAGCAGCCTGACTTCCTGAAGTACGTGGTAATATTAAGTCTATTTCTTTGAATGTCTCGCACATTAAACCCGAACAATCTATTCCACTTTTAGTAGTTCCTCCATATCGGTAACGAACTCCCATAAAATCAGAAGCTTTCTCAATTAAAAAATTTGCTTTTTCTAAAACAGATGATGACGAAGGTGCAACCTCTGCAAGTTCATCTTCATTTACAGCTTCCACTACTTCATCTTCTTGTTCTCCTTTTTTAATTATTAAATGGTAACCAATAGGTAAATCACCTATAATTTCTGGATTTAACTCTTTTAAATTATCTACTGAAATTTTATTTTTTCTAGCAATACCATATAAAGTTTCTTTTTTCTTTACTACATGAATTAAATCATTCGAAAACTCTTCCTGATCTTCTTCTGTCGCAACTTCTTCTGGCTCTTGAACTACTTCTTTTACCGTAACAACTTCTACAATTTCTATTTGCTCTAAAGGTTCTAATTGTAATACATATCCAATTTTTAAATCATTTGAACTAATATTTGGATTGTATTCATTCAATTTTTGAACAGTAGTGTTGTATTTTTTAGAAATATTATAGAACGTATCTCCTTTTTCAATAGTATGCGTTTTAGCTTTAGAAATAATTATTTCATCTGCTTTATATTTCCTATTTGGAAGTTTCAAAACATAATTAAGCGGCAGTGGTTTATCTTTTATCTCTGGATTAGAAGAATAAATTTCGCTAATTTTTAAATCATATTTTTTTGCAATACCATAAAGAGTTTCGCCTTTTACCACTTTATGTTTAATGATTTGTTGTCCAAATGCAAAAAAGCCATTTAGTAAAAACAAAAGAAGAACTATTTTAAATAATTTCATTTTCAAATTTTAAAAGCGCTTAAACTTATGAAGCTAAAGAGGTGCGAAGATAGAAAAACTAAAAGTAATGATTCTAATTTTATATGAATTTTAAGATTTTGCTTTTAAACGTTTTTATATACAGATTACAGAAAACCGTAAGTAAGTGTCGTTCGTTTGTCATTTCGACGTAAGGAGAAATCCCATTAAAAAAACATACTATTTTTGAATACTCTTATTTACTTCTCTTTTGAGATTCCTCCTATCGTCGGAATGACAAAATTGTATGAAAACAAAAATGTATAAAAAAACCACCTTGCGGTGGTTTTTGTTTTATAAAGGAATATTTCCGTGTTTACGTTTTGGCGTATCTACTGTTTTATGTTCTAAAACACTAAACGCTTTTAGTAATTTTCTTCGTGTATCTTGTGGTAAAATAACTTCATCTATAAAACCACGTTGCGCTGCACTGTATGGATTTGCAAATTTCTCTGCATATTCTGCTTCTTTTTCTAAAAGTTTTGCTGCAGGATCTTTTGCTTCGCTAATTTCTTTCTTAAAGATAATTTCCGAAGCTCCTTTTGCTCCCATAACTGCAATTTCGGCACTTGGCCAAGCAAAGTTAAAGTCGGCACCAATGTGTTTCGAGTTCATTACGTCATACGCTCCACCATAAGCCTTACGCGTAATTACTGTTACTTTTGGTACTGTAGCTTCACTTAATGCATATAATAATTTTGCTCCGTGTACGATAATTCCGTTCCATTCTTGGTCTGTTCCTGGTAAAAATCCTGGTACATCAACCAATACTAATAATGGAATATTGAATGCATCACAAAAACGGGTAAAACGAGCTGCTTTAATAGACGAATTTACATCTAAACAACCTGCTAAAAACATCGGTTGGTTTGCTACTACTCCAACACTTCTTCCACCAATACGTGCAAAACCTACAATAATGTTTTCCGCATAATTTTTATGAATTTCGTAAAACGAATCTTCATCAATTACACCTTTAATCACATCGTGCATGTCGTAAGGCTTGTTCGCATTATCTGGAATAATATTCGCTAATTGCTCACGAACCTCATCGTTTAATTCGTAAGGTAATTTTGTTGGCAATTCTTTATTACTTTGCGGCAAATAGCTCAATAATCGTTTTAAATCTTCTAAACATTCAATATCGTTTGTAGACGTAATATGCGCTACACCTGATTTTGTAGAATGCGTACTTGCTCCACCTAATTCTTCGGCAGTTACTTCTTCATTCGTTACTGTTTTTACAACACTTGGTCCGGTAACAAACATATAACTACTTCCTTCCACCATCATGGTAAAATCGGTCATAGCCGGAGAATAAACTGCTCCACCAGCACATGGTCCCATAATAGCAGAAATTTGAGGAATTACACCAGAAGCTTGTACGTTTTTATAGAAAATATCGGCATAACCACCTAGTGAACGAACACCTTCCTGAATACGCGCTCCACCAGAATCGTTTAAGCCAATCATAGGAACATTAGCTTTTAAAGCCATGTCCATTACTTTACATATTTTCTCTGCGTGTGTTTCTGAAAGTGCTCCACCAAAAACGGTGAAATCTTGTGCAAAAACATACACTGGACGTCCATTAATAGTTCCGTAACCAGTAATTACACCATCACCATAATAGATTTCGTTTTGCATTCCAAAATCGGTAGTTCTATGGGTTACCAAAGCACCAATTTCTTCAAATGAACCTTCGTCCATTAAATAATTAACACGCTCACGAGCCGTTAATTTTTTCTTTTCGTGTTGCTTTGCTATTCTTTTTTCACCGCCACCTAAATAGGCTTGGGCTAATTTATCTTCTAATGTTTTTATTTTGTCTTGCATGTTTTATCTTTTTTAAACACATAGAAACATAGTTTCCAATTGTTATGTTTAGACGCTTTCGCTTTTAATAGAATTAATTTTACTAATCACTTTTCACTAATTACTAGTTACTAATTAATTGGTAAACGCAACACTTTTTGGTCATCTAAATATTTTTTCAACGCTACTAAAGCAGCGATTTCAGCTTCTTTCTCCGCTTGTGCTTTCAGTACTTCTGCATCGTAATATTTCTTTACAAAATGCGTATCAAAATCTCCAGAACGGAACGCTTCATGTTCCATTACAAAAGTTCCAAAAGGCAACGTAGTACTTATTCCTTCTACTTTATAATTAGCAATTGCCTTTATCATTAACTCAATTGATTCTTCACGCGTTTTTCCGTACGTAATCAATTTTGCTAACATTGGATCGTAATAAATTGGCACATCCATTCCTTGTTCGAAACCGTTATCTACACGAATTCCATCTCCAACAGGCAATTGATATACTTCTAAATTTCCAACACTTGGTAAAAAGTCGTTCAATGGATCTTCCGCATACACACGTAATTCCATTGCATGACCTGTAATTTGTAAATCTTCTTGTTTCACAGTAAGAGCTTCTCCTCTAGCTACACGAATTTGCATTTCTACTAAATCCATTCCTGTAATTAATTCGGTAACTGGATGTTCTACTTGCAAACGCGTATTCATTTCTAAGAAATAGAAATTTTTATTTTCGTCTAATAAGAATTCAACTGTTCCGGCTCCTAAATAATCACAAGCTTTTGCTACTTTAACTGCAGCTTCACCCATTGCTTTACGAATTTCAGGTGTTAAAACGGAAGATGGAGCTTCCTCCACTACTTTTTGATGACGACGTTGTACCGAACATTCTCTTTCGAAAAGATAAATGATATTTCCGTGACCATCGGCCATTACTTGTATTTCAATATGACGAGGCGAACCGACATATTTTTCGATAAAAACTGAACCGTCTCCAAAAGCATTTATAGCTTCTGAAATTGCTCTGTCCATTTGTGATTCAAATTCTGCTTCGTTATTCACCACTCGCATTCCCTTTCCACCACCACCAGCAGCTGCTTTAATTAAAATTGGAAAACCAATTTCAACAGCAATTTTCTTTGCTTTTGGCACATCGGTAATTGCTTCATCAACACCAGGAACCATAGGAATATCATAATCTTTAACAGCATCTTTAGCCGCTAATTTATTTCCCATCATGTGCATTGCTTTAGACTTTGGCCCAATGAATGTGATGTTATTTTTTTCTACTAAATCAGCAAAATCAGCATTTTCACTTAAAAAACCGTATCCAGGATGAATTACGTCTACGCCAAGTTGTTTACAAACTTCTATTATTTTATCGCCTCTTAAATACGATTGACTTGATGGCGCTTCTCCAATACAAACTGCTTCATCCGCAAATTTTACGTGAGGTGCATTTCTATCGGCAACCGAATAAACAGCAACGGTTTTAATTCCCATTTTCTTTGCTGTTTGCATTACTCTTATGGCAATTTCACCACGATTTGCAACTAATATTTTTTTCATCTTATTCGAATTCAATTAATAAAGCTCCTTTTTCTACCGCGGCTCCTTTTATCATGGTAACTGATTTTATCACACCATCACGAGGTGATAAAATACTATTCTCCATTTTCATAGCTTCTAGGATTAATAAAGGATCATTTTCTTTAACTTCCTGACCAACTTCAACAGAAATTTCTAAGATTAATCCGGGCATTGGTGCTTTAATTGTATTTACTTGCTTAGATGCACCAACTTCAAATCCCATTTCTTTTATTAATAGATCTAAAGCATTTGCAATTGCAACGGTATAGGTTGAATTATTTACTTTAACAGTATAGGTTTTATTAATAAAATTAGTTGCAACGATTTCAGCTTGATATGGTGTGTTGTTTTTTAAAATGTGAAATTTATTTTTTTCAACACTTACTGCGTCTAATTGAGAAACAACATCATCTTCAACATCAAATTGAAAAGTATTGTTTACGTTTAGTTTATAATGATTACTCATATTTTTACTTTTAAGTGGCGTAAAAATAAGGAAAAGAAAGGATAATGAAAACTTGTATTGAATTAATTACTTATTTTTTTAAATAGATTTTTATAAGTTCGTACAAATTATTTTTATCAATGGGCTTTGATATAAATCCATTGAAGCCTAAATTTTTTATTTTAGTCAATTCTTCTTCAAAAGAATAGGAAGTTTGAGCTATTATAGGGATTTCTTTATTAAAGCCTGAAATTTATTATTATAAAGTTCATTGCTAGAGTTAAATATCTCCTTTTTAAGAACACGCATATAACAATAAAGCCCAATTACTATAACAAAGAAAGTGATACTAATTTATTTCTATAAAAAAAATCAATATTTTAAGTTAAAAAACTATAGACCCATTTTAAAATCTTCAATTACTTGCTCTGCTTTTACTAATTCACGCTCTTCGATGAATAACTCAACCGCTAAACCTGTATTTCCAAAACCCGACAATCTTGCGGCCTGCATATTGTTTTTAATTACTGGAAAAATGTCAATTTCTTCTAGCTTTTGTTGTAATCCTAAAGCTAAAATCTCACTTCCTGAAAATATTTTTACTACTGCCATTTTTACGTATTTATTCGATTATATATTTTTCTACTTAAATTTATTCTTCTTCATCTACAGCATCTAATTCTATTTCTAGAAAAAGAGGTTCTATCATTATTTTATCCGCTAAGTTTTCTACTTTTTCTGTAATTTGATTACAGAAGAAAAGACGTTGTGCTTTTGCAATACTGTCTGACAATCTATGAATAGGAATATCTAATCTATTTTTAAATAAAATATCTGCATCATCTACCACAACCATTAAAAGTTTGTTTACATTAAATCCTGCAGTTGCAAACATTTCATTTATTCTAAATGGCGTTCCTACCAAAACATCTATACCAGTAGAAATTTGGTTTTTATCTTCATCTATATCGCTTTTTTCATGCACTCCATAAGTACGTAAGTCGTTATATTTTCCAATTTGATCAAACAACTGTACCATTTGCAAAACCTTCTCTTTGTCTTGTACTAAAACTAATGCACGCGGAGATTCTTCAAATGGATCTTTTAGTCGCTGCAAAACATTCATTACAATTGTAGTTGTTTTACCCCAACCTTTTCCAGATTGAATAACCGCATCCGCTCCACTTTTTATAGTAGAAAAGCTGTCGCGTTGCAATTCATTTGCTACGGTTAATTTATTAAGAAGCAGTCCTTCTTTTAAGTCTTCGTTTATTTTTTTTAATTTCATTTGTTAAAATTAAATGATTAAAAAATTAAAAAAATTTAATGATTGAGCAACTCGTAACGAATTCTTTTAATCTTTAAATTATTCAATCTTTAAACCATTGTATTATTTACTTGCAAATAATTTAACATCTTGCTCTGATATTTCACTCCCACCAAGAATTATTAACCTTTCTATGACGTTGCGAAGTTCGCGAATATTTCCGGTCCAATCGTACTCTTGTAATAATTGAATTGCTTTTTTTGAAAATTCTTTTTGAACTATACCTTGTTCTTGTGTTATTTTAGTCGAGAAATGTTCAATTAATAAAGGAATATCTTCTCTTCTATCGTTTAAAGAAGGGACTTTTATTAAAATAACTGCTAAACGATGATATAGATCTTCTCTAAATCTTCCTTCTGCAATTTCTAATTTCAAATCTTTATTTGTTGCGGCAACTACACGAACATCTACTTTTATATCTTTATCCGCTCCAACTCGTTGAATTAAACTTTCTTGTAAAGCACGTAATACTTTTGCTTGCGCAGGCAAACTCATATCGCCAATTTCATCTAAAAAAATCGTACCTTTATGAGCAGCTTCGAACTTTCCTGCTCTATCTTTTATTGCCGAAGTAAAAGCACCTTTAACATGTCCAAATAGCTCACTTTCAATTAGTTCACTTGGAATTGCTGCACAATTTACTTCAATTAAAGGGTTTGTACTACGCTCACTTTTCTCATGCAATTGATGTGCAACTAATTCTTTTCCTGTACCGTTTGGCCCTGTAATTAGAACTCTTGCATCTGTAGGAGCTACTTTATCAATCATTATTTTAATATGATTAATGGCATCGCTATCACCTATCATTTGGTAGTTTTTACTAACCTTCTTTTTAAGAATTTTATTTTCAACTACTAATTGTTTTTTGTCTAGTGCGTTTCTTACTGTGTTTAAAAGTCTGTTTAAATCTGGCGGCTTTGAAATATAATCAAAAGCTCCTAAACGCATTGTGTTTACAGCTGTATCTAAATCTCCATGACCAGAAATCATAACCATAGGTATTTCTGGTTTTATTTTCTTAACTGCTTCTAACACCTCAACACCGTCCATTTTTGGCATTTTGATATCGCAAAGCACTAAATCATAATCATCATTTTTGATTTTCTCTATACCTTGCAGACCATCTTCTGCCTCTTCAACTTGATATGTATCGCTTTCCTCAGAAAGAATTTTAGTTAAAACTCTTCTAATTGCCGCTTCGTCTTCAATAACTAATATTTTTGGCATTCTTATTTTTTTATTATTAAATACAAAAACTATTACTTTGTAATTACATGAATATCTCTTTGTGGAAATGGTATAGAAACCTTATTATCTCTAAATGCTGCGTCAATTCTAAAACGCAAATCACTTTGAATTCCAGGGCTATTCATTCCATTATCTACATAAAAGTATAAGGAAAAATTCAAAGAAGAATCTCCGAAATCTTCAAATAAAACCACCGGTTTTGGCTCTTTTACTACATCTTCTGCGTCTTCTGCACATTGTAACAATATCTTTTTTACCAATTGAACGTCGCTTCCATAAGCAACTCCAACGTTTACTTGTTCTCTATTTGTAAAACTATTTTGTGTCCAATTAAATAAAGTATCTAACATAAATTTATGATTAGGAATAACCATAACTCTATTATTACGAGTAACAACTCTTGTTGTTCTAAGTTTAATTTCTAATACTTTTCCAACTCTTCCGTCTACCTCAACAATATCGCCAACATGTAAAGATTGATCAATAATCATTAACATTCCTGAAATAACATCTTGAAACAACTGTTGCAATGCAAAACCTAAACCTACTAATAAAGCAGCTGAAGCAGTTAGTAAGAAGCTCATATTAACACCATTCATTTGAAGGGTTACTATAAATGCAAAAGCAAAAATAATATATCTTATAAATTGAAAGAAGCTAATAAACTTATACTTATCTTCTAAAGGTAATTTTCTAGTCGCAACAACTCTAACAAACCTTAAAACAAGACTAGTTATCATTAATACTAAAATAAGAGAAACAAGAGTACCTACTCTAATATCAATAGTATCTGTATCAATTAACTTATAACTTAATATATCCCTAAAAGCTTTAATCATATTCTAATACTTTAACCATTTGTATAATTCTTTCCAAGTTGGTTTTTTACCGTACATTAAAATACCTACACGGTAAATTTTTGAAGCAAACCATACTACAAAGATAAACGTTCCAAACAATAAAACGAGAGAAAGCACTAATTGCCATATTGGCACATCAAATGGTATTCTCATTAACATAACAATTGGTGATGTCAATGGTATTATTGAAAATATCGTTGCAACCGTACCATGTGGGTCATTAATTACTGTAAAAAAGCCGATATAAACACCTAAAATTAGAGGCAAAATGATAGGTAACAAAAACTGTTGCGAATCGGTTTCAGAGTCTACAGCAGCGCCAATTGCAGCATAAAGCGAACTATATAAAAAGTAACCACCTATAAAATAAAGAATAAAACAAGCAAACATTAACCCTAATGGTAAGTTCAATATTTCATTAATATAGTTTTGAAGTTTTGCCAAACCTGCAGATTGCTGTGCAGCATCAATCATTTCAGGAGAAACAGATGATGTTGCCCCCATTTGAAGCCCAAAAACAAATTGAGCAATAAACATTAATAATAAACCAACTATTAACCATATAGAAAATTGAAGGATTCCTGCTAATGAATTTCCAATAATTTTACCCATCATTAATTGAAATGGCTTAACAGATGAAATGATTATTTCAATTATTCTATTGGTTTTTTCTTCAATTACACTTCGCATTACAAAGTTTCCATAAACAATAATAAACATCATTATTAGGTAACCCATTAAGCCACCAATAATAACTTTAATTTCGTTTAGCCCTTTTAAACTTTCTTCGCCAGAGAACTTAGATAGTTTTAATGTAGAATTAGCTTTTGCTTCTTCAATTTTATTAGCATCAAAACCTAATACTTTTAAATTATTAGAAGTTAAAACAGAATCTACTACATTTTCAACTTTTGAAATAAATTCTAAACTTGGGCTTTTTTCTGAAATATACTCTACTTTTTCTTTTAACAATTGTAGCGAATCTACCTTTGGAATATAAATTAAACCCTCATAATTATTAGAAGCTGTATCTTTTGCCATTTGAAAAGGCATTGCAGATAAATTAATATAATGGGTGTTTTTAGTATTCTTAAAATTATCTATTAAATAACCGGAAGTATCGTGAATTGCAATTTCTGATACTGAATCTTTATTCATTGTAGATAAAAATCCAACTAAAACCGCAATACCTACAAATAAAAGTGGACTTAAAAATGTCATTACAATAAATGACTTATTGCGGACCTTTGCAATAAACTCTCTTTTTATAATTAAGGATAATATGCTCATAATTATTGACTAACTGTTTGAATAAATATATCGTTTACACTTGGTATTTTTTCTACAAAATGTGTTACTTGTCCAAAATTTGAAAGAATGGAAAGTAATTCATTTGAATTTGAATTTCTCAATTCTACTTCTAATTTAATATCATCATTTAAGGATTTAAAATTGGTAGGTCCAACTGTGAATTTTTGAGTAAGTTGCACCATTAAACCTTCAATGTTTTGTGTTAAAATTCCAATCTGGAAAGTATTAGTTCTAAACTGTTTTTTAACATCTGTTAATTTTCCTTCAATTAATTTATTTGATTTATGAATCAATGCAATATGGTTACACATTTCTTCTACACTCTCCATACGGTGTGTTGAAAAAATAACTGAAGTTCCTTGTTTGTTTAATTCTATAATTTCATCTTTAATTAAGTTTGCATTTACAGGATCAAAACCGGAAAAAGGCTCGTCTAAAATTAGTAATTTTGGTTTGTGCAAAACTGTAACTATAAACTGCACTTTTTGCGCCATTCCTTTTGAAAGCTCCTGTATTTTTTTATTCCACCAACCTTCAATTTCAAATTTTTCAAACCAATACTTCAATTGTTTTTTTGCCTCTTGAAGCGATAAGCCTTTTAATTGAGCTAAATACAAACATTGCTCACCAACTTTCATGGTTTTGTATAAACCACGTTCTTCTGGTAAATAACCAATATATTGAACATCTTCTAATTTTAATTGCTTACCATCAAACAAGACAACTCCAGAATCTGGCATTGTTATTTGATTAATAATTCTAATTAAAGTTGTTTTACCAGCACCATTAGGTCCTAAAAGACCATAAATACTACCATTAGGAACATTTAAAGAAACGTTGTTTAAAGCTGTATAATCACCAAATTGTTTAGAAACCTCTTGTACTTCTAGAATATTACTCATATTACTACTTAATTTTTTTGTATTATTAGTTAGTAGAACAAATTAAGAAATGTTACAAAAAAACCCACCCTATTTTGACATAGGATGGGAAAATTGCTATGAAAAAGAACCACTTTTTAATGTAAAAAAGTGGAACTCAAATGTATATATTTTTCTTCAATTATGAAAACATATCTTTTACTTTCTCAAAAAAGGACTTATCAGTCTTTTCTGGATTTGGAGTAAAATTTTCATCATTCAACATTTTTTCAAAAAATTGTGCTTGTTCTTTATTTAATGTTTTTGGTGTCCAAACATTTACATGAACTAGTAAATCTCCAGTTCCATAACTGTTAATACTTGGCACTCCTTTTCCTTTTAAACGTAAAATTTTACCTGACTGAATACCTTCTTCTAATTTAATTCTCACTTTACCAGAAACGGCCTCAATTTCTTTAGAAACTCCTAAAGCTGCTTCCGGGAAACTTACATACAAATCGTAATGTAAATTTTCTCCTTCACGCTTTAAGAATTCATGCTCTAGTTCCTCAATCACTACAATTAAATCACCTGAAACACTATTACTTCCTGGCGCTTCATTTCCTTTTCCAGAAACTTTTAATTGCATACCATCTACTACTCCAGCAGGAATTTTGATTGAAACTGTATCTTCTTCTAAAACCATTCCTTGCGCATCAGCACCAGCTGGTTTTTGATCCATCATTTGACCTGCTCCACCACATGAAGTACATGTTGCAGCAGTTTGCATTCTTCCTAAAATAGTGTTCGCAATTTTCATAACCTGTCCGCTACCATTACATGTAGGACAAGTTCTATAAGTAACACCTTTTGCTTGAACTTTTCTTTTTACTTTTACTTTCTTCTCAACACCATTTACAATTTCCTCTAAAGTAAGTCTTACTTTAATACGCAAACTGCTACCTTTTACTCTTCTTTGTCCGCCACCGAAACCTCCGTTTCCAAATTGGCTTCCGAAAATATCACCAAACTGACTAAAAATGTCGTCCATATTCATATGACCACCACCGCGACCATATCCGCCACCGCCACTTGCTCCGTCAAAAGCAGCATGACCATATTGATCATACTTTGCTTTTTTATTATCGTCGCTTAAAACTTCGTAAGCTTCAGCAGCTTTTTTAAAGTTTTCTTCAGCAGCAGCATCACCAGGGTTTTTATCTGGATGAAACTCAATTGCTTTTTTTCTGTAAGCTTTTTTTATTTCTGCAGCAGAAGCACTTTTGCTAATACCTAATATTTCGTAAAAATCTTTTTTCATCTTTCTAATTAAATTCTTCCCAAAAAATCAATCTAATAATTATAATTATTGACCAATAACAACTTTTGGAAAACGAATAATTTTATCTCCTAATTTGTATCCTTTTTCAAGAACATCTACAATTTTCCCTTTCATTTTAGCATTAGGAGCAGGAATTTGTGTAATTGCTTCTGCAAAATCAGCGTTAAAAGTATCTCCAGTTCTTACGGAAACTTCTTCTAAACCTTTAGAAACTAGTGTAGATTTTAATTTTTCATGGATTAACTGTACACCTTTCACTAAAGCTTCATCTTCCGAAGTTGCTAATTGTACCATTGCTCTGTCAAAATCGTCTAAAATTGGCAAAATAGATTGTACAACATCTTGGTTTGCTGTTTTAAACAATTCCATTCTTTCTTTAGAAGTTCTCTTTTTATAATTCTCAAATTCAGCAAAAAGTCTTAAGTGTTTGTCTTTTTCAGCTACTAAATCTAATGTAAGTTGTTCTTCAACAGTTAATTCAGGCTGTTGTACTTCTTGAGTTTCTGAAACATTCTCTTCTTGAACAACTTCTTTTTCTATGCTTTCAGTATTTTCTTGACTCATATTTTTAAATATTTTCTTAAACATTTTCTATTTTATTAAGAATAGCAAATGTATTGCCAAATCTTTACAAATGTCAAATTGTCAGACAAGTTTTTTTATTATGAAAATAAAAATGTATATTTATTCGAAACTATAAATAGTTTGTCTTTTAATTAAAATATTTTTTTAAACTTTAACTTTAAACTTATGAAAAAAATTGCATTATTAGGGTTTAGTCTTTTACTGTTTATTAGCTGTAAAAAAGAAGAAAAAATTGCACCAACTACTGTTGAAATTGGTATAAATGGAGCATTTATTGTAGATTCTACATCAACTCTTTCGTGGATTGGATCCAAACAAACCGGAAAACATAGCGGTACAATTAAAATTAAAAACGGTCAGTTTACAGTTGAAAACGGAAAAATAAATGATGGTAAATTCACTATTGACATGAACACTATCTCTGTTGGAGATTTAGAAGGTGAAGATAAATCTGATTTAGAAGGACATTTAAAAGGTATGAAGCCAGATGTGGTGGATCATTTTTTTAATGTTGCAAAATTTCCTGAAGCAATGTTTGTAGTTACTGCTTTTATGAATGAAAATGGCTCTGATATGCTGGAAGGTGATTTAACTATTAAAGACAAAACAAATAAAATAAAATTTCCTGTTTCTCTTTCTGAAGCGGATGGTTATGTAACTATGACTTCCCCAGAATTTAAAATAGACAGAACGCTATGGGGAGTAAACTATGGTTCAAAATCTATTTTTAGTGATTTAGGCGACAAATTTATCAATGATGACATTGTGCTTCAAATTAATATAAGAGCAAAAAAATAATTAGTAATTAAAACTAATTTTACAAAAAAAACACTCAATGTTGAGTGTTTTTTTTTATTTTAATAAATCTTGAAGTGCTTTATCTAAAGAGGCAAATTTAAACTGATAACCCTTATCTAAAAGTTTTCTGGCGCTTGCGTTTTGGCTTGTAAATAAAATTTCATGCATTTCACCCAAAATTAATTTCATTACAAATTTTGGAATATTTGGTAGAAATAGAGGTTTTTCTAATTGTTTTGCAATAGCTTTTGTTAATTCTTTATTTGTTACTGGATAAGGAGAAACGGCATTATAAACACCATTTAACTTGTGTGTAATTGCAAAATGAAAAATACTTACTAGGTCTTGAATATGTATCCAAGATTGAAATTGTTCACCTGAACCAAACGAAGCTCCAACTCCACATTTAATAGGTTGTGCCATTTTATGAAGCGCTCCTCCTTTTTCAGAAAGCACAATCCCAATTCTAATTTTAACTACTTGAATAGATAGGCTTTCTAACTTTGAAACTTCACTTTCCCAATGACTTACAACTTTACCTAAAAATGAATCGTCAACAATATCATCATCTTCCTTATAAACCTTATTTAGACTATCTGGATATATTCCAATTGCAGAAGCTGAAATTACTTGTACAACTTGGTGTTTTATTTTACTTAATGTTTTGTAAAGTAATCTTGTAGTTTTAGTTCTACTATCTAAAATTTCTTGCTTATAATTATTTGTCCATCTACTTGCAACATTTGCACCTGCTAAGTGTATAATAACATCAACATCATCAAATGCGTTTTCATTGATTTCACCTATTAATGGATTCCAATAATAACCTTTGTAATTAGTTTCTTTCGCAATTTTTTTTCTTGAAGTTGTTAGGTAGTTGACTGCAATGCCATTTTGTAATAGTGTTTTTATCAATTCATGACCCACTAAGCCAGTTGCACCTGTAATTAAGACTTTCATTAAAATGATTTTTATCAAAGTTACAAATGAAAGGAGCTAAAAAAAAGGTAATTAACTTATCTTAACACTTGTTGAAAAACAAAGTTATTTACGAAGTTTAATAGTCCATTCAAACTGCATTTCTGAAACTTGAACACCTTCTTCATTAACACCTATTGAAGTTAGCCAAACCGTTTGTCCTTGCATCGTGTCTATAGCTTTTTGGATTGTTTCTTTAATTAAACCCCCTTGATTACAAGTAAAAGTAATTCTACCAGTAGCTTTTTTAGTAAAGCTAGATTTATTATTAGCAACGAGCATAGAAATACTTTTACCGCTTTTCTTTACCTGAAGCATAACCAATGCACCTGTAGTAAATTCGGCAGCCATTGCTTGTACAGCAAAATACATAGAGTTAAATGGATTTTGATTAAACCATCTATGCTTAACGGTAGCTTCGCATTTATCCTCAGTAATTGATTTTACTCTAACTCCACTCCAATAAGCAGAAGGAAGTTTAAAGAATACAAATGCATTTAATTTTGATGGAGTAAATTTCATGATTAAGAATTTTTGTAAATATATTAAAAAATAATATGCGTAACTACTATTTCTTGATTTGTTAAATTTATGTTAAATTATAGTACTATGCGTTACACAATACCTTTTTAAAGACATATATTTGTATAAGATAATAACAGTTATACTAAAGTTATGGAAACATCAAACGACAAAAGCACAGCAACAGTAACACATTTAAGCACATTATGCCAGTATATGATACCTTTTGGAGGTTTTATATTCCCATTATTAATATGGTCTTCAAAAAAAGAAGATTCAATATATATAGACCATCATGGCAAACAAGTTCTAAATTTTCAATTGAGTGTTTTATTATACTCAGTAGTCTTTTTATTAATTGCGATTCCTACCTTTATAATATGGTTAGTTAAAATAATTGATTTTACAAAAATTGACGATCACAACTATACTATTAATGAAGTAATTTTAAATCCAAACCTAACTGGTTTTGTAATCGTAGGCATTGTAGCGATTATTTTATTTATTCTATTAAGAATAAGTGAATTCTTCTTAATAATCTATGCTGCAGTAAAAAGCTCAAATGGAGAATACTACAAATACCCTTTAACAATACCATTCATTAAATAAATATCAAAAATAATCATCAATCATCAATCAAAAAATGAAAAGTTTAATCCAATCTAAATTAGAACTTAGATTAAAAAAAATCAAAAGGAATTATGAACATTGAAAACACAAAAGCTCAAATGAGAAAAGGTGTTTTAGAATTTTGCATCTTATCCGTTTTAAACGATAAAGACGCTTATACTTCTGAAATTCTTGAAACTCTAAAAGGCGCTAAACTATTAGTTGTAGAGGGAACAGTTTATCCTTTATTGACACGACTAAAAAACGATGGCTTATTAAGCTATCGCTGGGAAGAATCAACTTCTGGACCACCACGTAAATATTACGAATTAACCCAAGAAGGAAGAGAATTTTTATTAGAACTAAACTCAACGTGGACAGAATTATCTGACGCAGTAAACATAATAACAAGTCAAAACTAAAAGTCATGAACAAAACAATAAGTATAAATTTAGGAGGTTTTTTCTTTCATATAGATGAAGATGCCTATCAAAAGTTATCACGCTATTTTGATGCTGTAAAACGATCTCTTTCGCCAGATGGTAGAGATGAAATTGTGAAAGACATTGAAAGTAGAGTTGCGGAACTTTTTCAAGAACGTTTACAAAACGAAAAACAAGTAATTGGTGTTAAAGAAATTGACGAAGTTATTTCGATAATGGGTCAACCAGAAGATTATAAAATTGATGAAGACACATCTTCAAACTATAACTCTGACTATTCAAACTCTAGAAGCTATTCTAAAACTAGAAAACTATATAGAGATAGAGACAATTCAATGCTTGGTGGTGTTATGTCTGGATTAGGGCATTATATTGGAGTTGATTCATTATGGTTAAGAATTATAATGGTTATTTTGTTTTTTGGATTTGGTACTGGGTTATTAATTTACATAATATTATGGATTTTAGTTCCCGAAGCAATTACTACAAATCAAAAACTAGAGATGAAAGGGGAACCTATAAACATTTCTAATATTGAAAAAAAAGTAAAGGAAGGATTTGATGATATTACCGGAAAAATAAACAATTTAGACCATCAAAAAATAGCTGAAAACGCAAAATCTGGAGCAAACCAAGTTGCATCAACTATTGGTGATATTTTTCTAAGCATTTTTAAAGTATTTGCAAAAATTGTAGGTGCATTTATGTTGTTTATTGCTTCAATGTCATTACTAGGAATAACAATAGCTTCAATTGTTATGGTATTTTCCTCATCATTGTCTGATAAAATGAAATTCAATATTATAGATACTCCATTAGATTCAGATGTTCCATTTTGGTTACAAGGTATTTTATTGTTATTCACCGTTGGAATTCCGTTTTTGTTTTTAGTTATTTTAGGATTAAAATTATTATTAAATAACATGAAACCAATGGCAAACTATATAAAATATGGATTATTAGCTATTTGGATTATCGCATTAAGCACAACTATATATTTAGGAATTCAACAAGCAAATCAAGTAGGTTTTGATGGTAAAGTGGTTCAAAAAGAATATTTAAATATTCAACCAACAGATACACTTTTCATAAAAATGGAAATCAATGATTTCTATTCGAAAAATATAAGCAGAAGAAGAAATGCAGAATATACACATGACGAACAAAATAATGAGATTATTTATTCAACAAATGTAAGGTTGCATTTAATGAAGACGGACAAAGATGTTCCTTATTTTCAAGTAGAAAAAACAGCCGACGGAAAATCGATAACTGAGGCTAAAAACAGAGCTGAAAAAATTAAGTATAATTTTGAAATTCAAGGAAATAAAATTAAATTAGATAATTATTTTACTACAGATTTCAAAAATAAATACAGAGATCAAGAAGTTCATATTTATCTTTATTTACCAAATGGATTTGTAATATTCCCAGACGAATCAATAAGCGATTATTTAGCAGGCAGTAATTCTGATATAGATAAATATTATGGACAAGAAGGTTTTTTTTATAAGGTAAACGGAACAGAAATGGATTGTTTAAATTGTTTAGAAAATTCAGCTGATGAAATTGAAATGAGCCAAGATAAAAATTCAGATGCTTCTACAACTCTTTATTATGATGAAAATGGTGTTTTGGTAAAAAAAGTAATCAATTCTAAAAAAGAATTAGATGAAATTAAAGACGAAATTAAGTCTGAAATTAAAAAAATAAAAGTAGAAATCAACTAAACTAGTTAAACATGAAAACAACAATTAAATTATTAGCTTTATTTATATTTATAGGTTTTACTTCATGCAACTTCAATGCTAATTTTGGAAACGGTATTGATGGAAGCGGAAATGTGATTACCGAAAAAAGAAATATCAATCAACAATTTACTAAAATTTCAGCAAGTACAGGAGTAAATGTTATTTTAGAACAAGGAAGTCCGGCTGAAGTTGAAGTTGAAACAGACGATAATTTAATTGATTATGTTATTACCGAAGTTGAAAATGGAACATTAATTATAAAAATTGAAGGTAACATTAATATGATGACTACAGTAAATATTAGAGTTAAAACGGAAACAATTTCTAGTTTAGAATCATCAAGTGGCTCTTCTATTTCATCTAAAAATTCTTTAAGCGGAAGTTCAATAGCATTAAAATCGAGCAGTGGAAGTGAAATTGAAGTCGATTTAGAATACGAAACTGTAAGTTGTGAATCTACTAGCGGAAGCGATATTAAAGCATCTGGTAAAGCATTGCATTTAGAAACAAAATCATCTAGCGGAAGTGAAATAGATGCTAAAAATCTTGCTGCAAATGAAGTTTATGCTCAATCTACTAGTGGAAGTTCTACAACTGTAAAGCCAATTGTAAAGTTAGACGCTAAAGCATCAAGCGGAAGTTCTATTGATTATGTACAAGAACCTAAAAACATCTCAAAAGAAGAAACTTCTGGAGGAAGCGTTGATAAAGAATAGAAAAAAAGCACAAAGGATGAGGCATTTAACAAATAATTAATATAAAATTAACAGCCATAAATACACAATTAATTAATTTTACAAAACGCAATTAAAACAATAATTATGATAAAACTAGTCGTCCAAATAATAGAATTTGTATTTACATTTATCATAGACATTATACAATATATATTTTAAGTAATACAAAATTCAAACATCAGTGTTAACACTGATGTTTTTTTTTATATTTGTCTAATATCTAATTCAATATTAATTACATCAAATATAAATTTGAAATGATTATTGAATTAGTAAACGAAAATAAATTATTAGAATGAAAAAAATTACACTTCTGTTTTTATTAATACTTACAAGCTCATTAGTATTAGGGCAAAAGAAAGAAAAAATAAAAGGCTCTAAAATTGTAACGCTTAGCATCAAAAAATTAGAAAACTTCCAAAACATTGATATAGAAGACAATTTAGAAGTCTATTTAGTAAAAGCAGATTCAGCTTCATTAGAAATTGAAGCAGATGATAATTTACATGACATTATTAACTATACTGTTCTTGGAAATACTTTAAGAATACATTCCATGAAAGATTTTTATGGAGAAAAAAAATTTACTGTTAGAATTAATTACACAGATAGTTTAAAATTGATAACAGCAAAACATAATTCAAAAATAAATGCGTTAGCAGATGTTGAATTAAAAAATATTACCATAAAAAATTACGACAATTCACGATCTTTCTTAAATGTAAAATCTGACTTTTTTACTATTATATTAAATGATAAATCTGAAGCAGAATTAAACATAAAAGCAAAAAACACAACTATCGAATTAAGCAAAGATGCTGAATTAAAAGCACTAATTGCTTCACCTGAAGTAAAGATAGACTTATACCAAAGCTCTAAGGCTATAATTGAAGGTGATGCTTCAAATGCAAAAGTACGTTTAGATAATAGTTCTAACCTTATTGCAAAAAAATTCACTATTTCAAATTTAGAGTTAAAATGTGAAAGTTATTCAAAATGTGAAGTTAACGTTATGAATAAAATTACAATTAATGCCGCTGGAAAATCAGAAATTGAACTTCTAGGAGATCCAAAAATTGAAATCACTAAGTTTACAAATAACACTACATTATATAAAAAAGAAAAATAAATTCTTTTTAAAATAAACACAAAAAAATCCCGTATTCTAAGAATACGGGATTTTTTATATCTAATAATTTAAAATTAATCTTTAGCAGCTAAATAACGTTCTGCATCTAATGCAGCCATACAACCTGTTCCTGCTGCCGTTACTGCTTGTCTATACACATGATCCGCAGCATCTCCACCTACAAAAACACCCGCTACATTAGTTTTAGAAGTTCCAGGGATATTTTTAATATATCCTGTTTCATCTAATGTTATGTAATCTTTAAAAATATCAGTATTTGGCTTATGACCAATAGCAACGAAAAATCCAGTTGCAGGAATTTCAGTTAATTCACCAGTAATATTATTTTTTAATCTTACACCAGTTACAACTTGATCATCTCCTAAAACCTCATCAGTTTCAGTATTGTACATAATAGTAATGTTTTCTGTTTTTTGAACACGTTCAGCCATAATTTTAGACGCTCTAAATTCGTCTTTTCTTACAACCATGGTAACTTTAGTACATAATTTAGATAAATAGTGTGCTTCTTCGCAAGCGCTATCTCCTGCTCCAACAATTACCACTTCTTGGTTTCTATAAAAGAATCCGTCGCAAACTGCACAAGCAGAAACTCCACCTCCAAGTTTTAAATATTTTTGCTCAGAAGGTAATCCTAAATATTTCGCAGAAGCCCCTGTTGAAATTATTACTGTTTCAGCATGAATTTCTTTTGTTTCATTAATCCAAACTTTATGAACATCTCCACTAAAGTCAACTTTTGTTGCCCAACCGTCACGAACATCTGTTCCAAAACGTTCAGCTTGACCTTGTAATTGAACCATCATTTCTGGACCTGTAACACCGTCAACATAACCAGGAAAATTCTCCACTTCATTTGTAGTAGTTAATTGACCTCCAGGCTGAGTTCCTTGATATAAAACAGGGTACATATTTGCTCTAGCTGCATAAATTGCTGCAGTATAACCCGCAGGACCAGAACCTATAATTAAACATTTTACTTTTTCAATTGTATCTGACATAATCTATTATATTATTTTAAAGTCCCAAAAGTAATAAATTTGAAAGTATTGAAGTGTTATATAAATTACAAAATTTGATTTATTTATAAATTTATATCTGTAATAACTTAATTATTATCTTTACAATCATCAATTATAATTTCATTATTTACTTCTAGTCCGTCTTTAAAATAAATTAAATTTCCAAAATATTTTAGGCTGTCATTTTTACACTGCTTTAGTTCAAAATAAGCCATTTGAAGTTCTTGGTAATTGTTTAATACTTCACTACTAAATCCGCCAGGATCTTCTTCATTTTCTATAAAGTGTCTGGTGCCATTACTAAAACCCCAAGCAGTAGTATATTCATAAAAACGTATCCTATTTTCATTGTTGCTATTTTTATTTCCAATAAACGGATTGTTTACTTCATGAAGAATTTTGTTTTTTATAATCTTATTTAAGGAATCTCTATCGTTTATAGGATGTTTTACTAAATACAAATTAGGATATACTTTTGACTGAATAAATTCCATTTTTTCAAAAAAAACTTTATGAATTAATCCCGATAAAAGTAAAACAACAACAAACGTAAAAGCATAGATTCTTCTCAATTTATTATTGAGAATCCATTTGAAAATTTTGAAAATTATATATAAAAATACAACAATCAATAGCAGTAAAAAAAGCAGTAATATTATCTCCATAATTCAAGATAATGTAATTAGTTAAATCGTTCCAATTTTATTTGAAAGCTTTTAATTCATCATAAGTTAAAGGAAAACCCATTTCACAGGGCGTTAGGGCGTGCGGAAAAGATGGAGTAATTGCAACACCTTCATTGGTTAAAACCCAAGAATAATATTCCCATAACTCTTCTCCTTGTGTAAAATATTCGCATTCAACTTGTAGTTCTGAATCGTTATCATACTTCTCTCTTAGCAATTGATAATGATTTAAAGTTGGATAAATGTCAGTTAATTTATGAAGTTGAATTTTATTTCTATAATCAAAATTATAACCTAAAGTTGCATAACTTGGATGTGCACCGCCACAATAAATATTTGAAAACTCGTTAAAACTAATGTATTGACTAGATACTAATTTAATTACAGTATGTATATCAGCCCACTCACATTCTAAACCAATTATAGCATTATTTGCATGGATAGAATCTAATTTTTTATTCAAAAACTCACGTTGCGAATTTGTAAAACCATTACCTAATCTAAAAAGATTTTTTTTAGAATATTTTTCGGTAAACCAAACCAATTCTTTTTTATCGTAAGTAGCAACACTATCTCTAATGAATTCCAATTTAAGCAGCTTAAATTTTTCAAAATTTGTTGTAGTTTGTGTTAGTTCAACTTTTAATTTTTTTCCGTTATTTTGCCAAAATCCAGATATGGTATTGTTTTTTATTGAGAATAAAAAGAGTTCTTTTTCATCTTCTTTTTGGCTGTATTTTTCAAAAAGAGTAATTTCTGAATTATCATAAGTTCCTTCTAAAATAATATTTTTTAATTGAGATTTATAAAAATAAAATGCAGTTGCTCTATTGTCACCATAATCCAAATCTATTACTAAAAATATTGGATGTTTACCAATTTTTCCTTCATAAGTTTGAGACTGAGAATAGACAGAATTAATAAAAAATATAATTATGAAAAGGTGTTTCATATAACTTGTAGTGTTTTATTCATATTTACTTCCTACATCATCTAAATTTACAAACATTTCTAAATCTAAACCTTCTAGGAAGACATTATTTTTAAAAAAATCGTTTTTCCCATAAAAATGTACGATTTTCACTTTCCCATTTTCATTATAATTTGTCCATTTAACACTATATTTTCCTGTGAGCAAATTATAAGACTTGTCAATATGAAGTGTAGGCGAAGATTTATATCCGCAATCATAGCCAATAACTTGTATTTTTTGTGTTTCTGAATAAAATCTTAATTTAATAAATCTCCCAAAAGCAGCCGTTCCATCTTCAAAATAACCAAATTCAATAACATTTTTGTGCGTTTTTAAAGGAACAGGATAAATAGTAGCATCATTTTTACTGATTAAGTCAATTTCAAATTGCTTTTTTAAACTTGTTAAATAAATCAGGAGTTTATAATTAGGAACTTCGAAAGTATTTTGAACTAACAACATTTCATCTTTTAAAGAATCATTATCAAAATTCATGAATATTTTTTCAATGCTTTTTCCACTAGCCGGACTTTTTGTTACTTCAGAAAAGCCATTAGGAATTTTAATTTGGGAAAAAGAAAGTAACGAAATAAGCAGTAATAAAAAAGTTAAAGTCGATTTCATATTAATTGTTTTTTATTAAATAACGTTAATCACTTTCTCTAATACATAATGAATTATACCAACCAAAATTGTAATAAGAATAACAATAAAGAAACGAAAAACTGTCGCCTTCATGTTGTTTTTCAGTCTTTTATTTAAATAAAAAACATCTATTAGAATAAATAAAAAAGCAACAACACTTCCTATTATTAATCCAATATAAATGAAAGCATATTCATAAAAAAGCCTGAAAATTATCTTAAAAAAAGATTCTGATTCTTCAGGTTTGGCTCCTAATATAATTCGCATATAAACAAAAACAGACAAAAGAGATATTATTGCCCAAGCAAAGTAAGTCAGAATTCTTTTAAAAGTACTCATAGTTAAAATTTGCGTTGTTTTAAATTGCCTTTTACCTGCTGTCATTCATAAGGTTTTGCTTAATTTTTTAAGAATTTAATTGTTGACTTTTTTTCCAATCCAAAAAAGGTTTTATTGAAAAAATAATTCCTAAAACAATTAATATGTACATTCCATAACTAGAAAGAAAGTTACCATAAGTCGTTTGTAATAAAACGGGGTTATTTCTGTTATAATTTACAGTAATTGTATCTCCAACAGATTTCATGCTACCAATAAATGGAATTCTAAAAAGCTCTACACTTCCTATTTGTTCTGTTCCGTCTTCTAATTTAAATTTCACCAAGGCCGTTTCTCTTGTTTTTCGACCAGTATGTACAGTAATCTCGGTAATTCCTCCTTCTGTTTTAATTGGATTTTCTAATTGTGAAAAACAATTTATAGAGAAAAAAAATAGTGCTAAAAAAAATAAAAACTTCATTATGCTGAGATTTTATTAAATACTTGTTCCATTTCATCAAAAGCTTTTTGTTGTGGCCCTTTTAAAACTGCTTGTGTTATTACACCAGCTACTATTTCTATTATATTTCTACGTGCTTTTACACTTTTTCCAAAATAAGCATTCATAATTTTATTAGGAATAATATAATCCATTTTTAATGTGTTATCCTTTTGAAAATAGACTTTCATTCCATGCATACCGCTTTTTTTAATGATAAGACATTGTTCCATTTGCCCGTTTGCATCTGTTCTTACATCCCAACTATCATATTCTTTAAAAGATTCAAAAGTTGTTTCTCTATTTAGGTAAGCAGTTAATGTGTCTAATGAATTATACTCGCTTTTAATTTTTATAGTTTTTTCCATATTATTTAGTTTTTAGATTAAAAAAACAAACCATCTCATAAAGATGGTTTGTTGATTTGTTTTAAATTTTATATTATTCGAAAGCTCTTACTGCTCTAACACTAGCAAAATTAATTGCAAAAGCACCATTTTCACCTACTGTTAAGAGATTTACAAGATATACACTACCGCCATTACTCTGCTGTGAACTACTCCAATAACCGTTAGACATACTCCAAGGTTCAGCAACAAGGTCTGTCCCAGAATTATTAGCTGCTGTAGCGTCTATTGCAACTCTGTTATTGGCCATTTCTTTCAACTCATCAACACTTGGTAAAAACCAATCAGTAAAACCACCTCCGTTGTATGCTCTTGCCAAACCAGCAGCAAAATTACTACCTAAACTGGCAATAATTAAATCGGTATTTGTTGAACCTGTTTGTAAGCTTGTACTAGTTGTTCCTGTAATAGAAGGCTGTTGTGTATCATGCCATCTTATACTAGAACTTTGATCTGTTACTGCACAAACTAATCCTTTGGTATTATCTGTTGGATCAACCCAAAACACTATACCACCATGGTTGAAATCGCCAATTTCGTTTAGATTTATTAGATTTACAGTTACTGTAGCAGTATTCACAGCTTCTGAAGATGAAACTGTTGCAGTTATAGTTGGATTTATTTCAAAGTCAAATAATCCGTTATCTAAAACAGTTAATTCTCCTGTTGTTGCATCAATTTCTAACGCGCCAGATGGCGTTTGTGATGTAATACTATAACTTAAAATAGCACCTCCAATAGTTTGGGTAGCTTGTACAGTTCCAACAACATCACCATTAGTTGGATTTTCATCTACAGCAACAGCTAAGTTTTCAACACTAATTTGATTAACTGGAGGAACTCCTGAATCATCGTCTTTACTACAACTTAAAGTTGTTAGTAATATTGTAATTACCAATAAGTGAATTGTTTTAAATGTTTTTTTCATTTTTTTGTTTTTTATTGTTTAATTTTTATGATAAAAAGCTACTTGTAGTAACTAATTTAGTGACTACATTAAAAAAGCATTTAAAAGTCTGTCCAAGACCTTACTGCACGACTAGTTAGTATTACTGTCTTAGTAACGTCATTTCCTGAAGCATTAACAAATTGTAGCGCCCATGCTTTATTAAAATCGTTTGCACTTTGTGATGAACTCCAAAGGGAAAGTGGCGACGCCGGATTTTCAATATCACTTCCCCCTTGTAGTGCAGATGTAGCATCAATGACATCTCTATTTAAGTACATTTCATCAAGCTCTTCTTTACTGGGAAGAAACCAATCATCATAACCATTTAAACTTAAAGCGGATATAACATTAGCCGCTCCATTTGATGATGTACAAGAATTAGATATTATAGCTAAAGTATTAGCAGATCCAGAACCTATTGCTGTTCCAGTAGCACTTGTATTAACATAATTAGAGCAACTCCAAGATGTAACATCTTGGTTATTTATATCACACACCAACCCTTGATTATTTGCTGCATTTACCCAAAATATTACACCACCAAATTTATATTCACCCACTTCATTTAAATCATTTAAATTAACTGAAACCGTAGCTGAATTTGCAACGCCAGTTACACTTATGTTTGCAGTTATAGTTGGATTTGTTTCAAAGTCAAATAATCCGTTATCTAAAACAGTTAATTCTCCTGTTGTTGCATCAATTTCTAACGCACCAGATGGCGTTTGTGATGTAATACTATAACTTAAAATAGCACCTCCAATAGTTTGGGTAGCTTGTACAGTTCCAACAACATCACCGTTAGTTGGATTTTCATCTACAGCAACAGCTAAGTTTTCAACACTAATTTGATTAACTGGAGGAACTCCTGCATCATCGTCTTTACTACAACTTACTATCGAAAGAATAGTAATTAAAAATAGTAAGTTTTTAATTTTAAACATTTTTTTCATAATTATCATATCTATTTAATTCTTATTTAATAATCCATTTTAATAAATTCTCCTTTTAATGTGTATAAGAACTAAACGTTGTCCCATCATTTTTTAGGCTCTAAATTAACTGCATACTCAGCTTTTGAAATATCTCCATTATCTGGAAAACTTATGTAAGTATTATGCAATTTAGGGTGATATATATTTGTAAGCGGAACTCACTATTTTTCGACTAATTCACCTAATTTATTTAGATTAATAGTTTCGTGTTTTTAAATTGCTTAGTAAAAGTACCTATTGAAAACACAGCATGAAACACCCAATCAATATCCGATTCCTTTGAACCTATATTTGTTTAAGTTGAATAAAAATTTGATTATCTATATTTTAAATTATTCCTTAACAAACTTAGTAGCTGCAATACCTTTTTTTGTATTTACTTTTATAAAATAAGTTCCTGTTTCAATATTAGAAACATCAATACTTGTTGTTGTGTTTGGAATAGCAATAAGAATTTGCCCAACAATATTATAAATTTCAACCGATTCAATTTCTGTTTGATTATATGAAGAAATATTTAAAATATCACTTGCTGGACTTGGATACAATATAAACTCGTTTTCAAATACAAAATTTTGAATACTTAAAACATTTTGAATAGTTGTTACATATTCATCTGTCGTAATTGGATAATTGTAATCAAAATAAATATTGGCATCGTTACTAAATGTATCGCCTACAGTTAAGGTTGGTAATATTTTTATTTTAAATGCCACATAACCATCGTTTGTAGCATCGTTAAAATCAAGATTAATATTTTCAAAAATGAATTCTACTTTTTCGTCTTTAATACTTGTATAAAACTCATGACTTCCATGCAACGGAACCAAAGTTAAAACGTCAAATTTTGAAGCATCAATCATATCTTTTACTACAATATTTTGTGCTGAATGAGTTCCAGTATTTTCAAAACGAATTACATAATGGACATATTTTCCAATCATACTTGGTGTAACAGAATCTCCTTCTAAACATTTTTTATCATTAGGATCGTATGAGCCAACAACTGTTTGATTTAATGTAAATGTATTATCAGCTGGTGCTCCATCTGTATTTGAAGTTACAATTGAAACTGTATAATTTAGAACATCTCCAATATTTACATCAGGTGTTTCTGTTTCGCTATTTACATTAAATGAAATTTCAATTTCCTTAGTTTCAAATGGTAATAAATTTGTGTAACTCCAAGTAAAAGTATTTGTAGCAGAACTATTATAAACTGGATTTGAAACCACATAATCTAAAATAGTTTCATCAAAAGTTATACTTACGCTTCCATTCTCAATTTCGGTTCCTTTATTTCTGTAGATAATTTTATATACAGCATCAAAACCTGGTCGTGCAGAAGTGATTGGAATTACGGTAACTTCAACATCAGGATGTATTCCATTAGCAGTAACGCAAAAATCTTGTGCATATGGACTTGCATCTGTAGGGAAATTTACTGTAAAATTTGAAGGCGAAATGTTAAAATATGAAGGGTTTTCTATAGTTGCAACTATAGTATAAATACCTGCTTGTACAGGTATAAAATAATCGCCTGTTGTACCTGTAAATATAGAGCTATTTGTTGTGCCATCGGTAATACTTAAATTTAAGTTTGACACATTTAAATCTGCTACATCACATCCATTACTGTTAGAATCAAATTTTATGTTTCCAGAAATATCATAAAAAGTGCCACCAGGTGTAAAGGAACAATAACTGTTAACATGACAGGTAGTCGTATAACCATAAGAATCAATCTTTTGCTGAACAAAATCAACATCTTCTTCATCTGCACATATAAATTCAAGATTGGGATTATCATAAAAATCTAAAGTAGTCCAAGAATTAGAATTTCCGTTTTTAATATTTAATTCTGTAAGTTGCGTACCATAACATTGCAAGTAATTTAAATTACTCAGCATCGAAACGTCTAAACTTGTAATTGAATTGTACCTACATCGTAATGTTTCTAAATTACTTAACATAGAAACATCTAAAATAGTAATTTGGTTACTGTTACAACTTAAGTATTGAAGATTAAAATTATTAGAAACATCTAAACTTGTTAATTGACTATTAGCACAGGATAGGTAAATTAAATTTGTAAGATTAGAAAGGTCTATCGAAGTTATATAACTATTAGTAAAATCAAGCACAGTTAAGTTTATCAAACTTGAAACATCTAAACTTGTTAACGAACCCGATGGACAGGTGAGTATTTCTAAATTAGTTAAACCTGCGACGTTAAGTGATGCAAATGCAGGATCTGCACCACATTCTAACTCTATCAAATTTGAAAATGGGGTTGCATCAATATTTACAATAGGATTATTGTCACAATTTAAATATGTTAAATTTGTAAAAAACGCTAATCCAGTTAAGTCAGAAATATTTGAATTTTCAATTTTTAAATAACTTATTTGAATTGCTTCACTAACTTCTATTTCATTATTGTTATTAGTGTCAATTTTAACACTTACATTACTCAAATTCCTTGCTACTTCATTAGAAGGACTTGCACTTAACAATTTTGTTTTAAGATTGGCATCAGGAAAATTAATTATTTGCGCTTTTCCATAAAGGCAAACAAAAAACAATAGTATAAAGTAAAAATTTTTCATAGTGTTATTATTTAATTTTTCAATTAAAGTACTCATAGATAACACAGTATGAAACACATAACCAATATTTGACTCCTTTGAAGTGATATTCGTAACGGTTTAATAAAAATTTGAATTAAAAAAATCTTGTTATTTCTTATTCCAATTGAATAAAGAAGAAAGAAAAGTCTCTTTTTTACGAGAAGAAACAGGAATTTTTGTTCCGGTTTTTAAATAAATGGTTCCTGATTTATCGTATTTATCGACAAATCTCATATTAATCATAAATGATTGATGCGGACGCTGAAAATTAGCTTCTAACAACCGATCTTCAAAATCTTTAAGCGTTTTTGAAACCAAATACTTCTTACCATCACTACAGTAAAAAGTAGTATATCCTTTATCCGATTCACAATAAATGAGTTCGTCTAAATTAATTACTTGGTAATTATCATGAAAGGATAAAATAATATGATTGCCATCGTTATTAAAAACTTGTTTGGCTTTTGCAATTTGATTTTTTTGATCGGCGGCTGTAAGTTTAGTAACTTTTAGTAAAGCAATTTTTAGCTCTTCTATATCTACTGGTTTTAACAAATAATCAACCGCACCAATCTTTAAAGCTTTTAGAGCAAATTCTTCGTATGCTGTAATAAAAATAATTTTAAAAGATAGATTTTCGGTTTGTTCTATAAAATCAAAGGCAGTACCATCTAAAAGATTAATATCTAAAAATACAAGTTCAGGTTTACAAGCATTAGCAACTATAACAGCATCTTTAACCGATTCACATTCACCTAGAACATCAATGTTGGCATCAATTAATTGTAATAAATTAAGCAGTCCTTTTCTAATATACTCTTTATCTTCAATAATTAATGCTCTCATTATACTACATTTATTTTATGAGGAATGACCAAAGTAATTATAGTTCCTTGTTCATTAAATTGTTTCCTATCTTCAACTGTAACACTACCTGTCATTTTAAAGTCTTTGGCTAACATACTTAAACGTTCTGCTGTAATTGTTGTAGATAATGATTTTTTATTGGCTTTAGTTTTATCTTTTTCCAAATTAATTCCGCTTCCATTATCTGCAATAGTACAAATTAAATTTTTATTGGAATATTTTAGAAAAACATCAATTTTTTTATTTCCAGTTTGATTAACAAAAGCATGTTCAATGGCATTCTCAACAAAAGGTTGAATTAACATTGGTGGCACTTGAAATTTTGTACTATCAATTATTTCTTCGGTTGAAACAGAATATTCATAGGCTTCGTTTTCTAAATTTTGCAATGCCAAATAATTTTCTACAGCTGTTAATTCTTGTTCCAATGAGACTAATTTGTCTCTTGAATTTTCAAGTGTAATTCGTAATAATTTTGAAAATTTTGACAAATAACTAACCGATTTCTTTTCTTCTTTATTTAAAATCATGCCTTGTAAAACCGAAAGGGAATTAAAAATAAAATGAGGTGTCATTTGTGAACGTAATAATTTTTGTTCGATAACAATATTCTGCGTTTTCTCTTTTTCGTTTCTCAATTTTAAAAAGAAAATTACAGTTCCTAAAAGGAAAGAAATTACTAAAAAAGCAACAATTCCTAAAAGTAAATTTCGCTGTGATTTAATTAAATTTTCAGAAGTGTCTTTCACTGTATTGGTAAGCTTTATTTCTCGTTCTTCTGCTTTATCAAGTTCTTTTTCGTATTTATATTCATACTCTAATTGTGTTATTCTTTGTATGTTTTCTTTATTTAGTAAACTATCATTTAATATTTTGAATTGCTGATGGCTTTCAAAAGCTTTTTTATATTGACTAGTGTTCTCGTAAATTTCTGACAATAATTTAGATGCTTTTTTTTGAGATTCTAGTATATTTAATTCTTTTGCTAAAGCTTCTCCTTTTTTCGCAAAAAAAAGTGCTTTTGGATAATTATTTTCATAAATGTATGTTTCTGAAATACCTAATAAACTTATTATTACAATTTCTGTATTTTGTGATTGTTCACTTATATCTTTTGCTTTTAAAAAGTTTTCTCTTGCTAATAAAACATTATTAAGAGATAAATTTACAGCACCAATATTCGCATAACATATAGACACATTTTTTAAGTCGTTAATCTGTTTGCTAATTTCAAGAGAGTTTTTATAATTTACTAATGCTTTTTGATTGTTATTCTGTGCTCTATATATGTTACCAATATTAACATTATTAATTGCTACTAAACTCTTATAATTACTTTTTAAAGCGTATTTCAAGGATTTTTGATGATATGCTAATGCTTTTTTGGATTCTTTTAGATAACTATATACTTCCCCAATACTATTAAGCATCATTGAAATACCTAAAGAATCTACTGTCTTTTCGTCGTAGTACAAACTTTTATTAAAATTATCAATCGCTAATGGATAATTGCCTTGCTTTTTGTAAACAATTCCTAAATTACTATGCACATAAGAAACTCCATCTTCATCCTTAATTAATTTGCTTGTCTCTAAAGCTTTTTTATAATTTGAAATTGCATCGTCGTATCTTCCTGTTTCTGAATAAGCGTTTCCTATATTAATTAAGCAAGTTATTAGTCCACTTTGGTTTCCAATTTCTTTATAAATATCAGATGCCTTTTGATACGTTTTTATAGCATCAATGTATTGTGACTGGTCAAAATAAGTAATCCCAAAAGATGTATAAATAGATGCTATACCTGATTTATCATTTATAATTTCGTAATTAACTAGCGATTTTTTAAAATAAAATAAACTTTTATCATAATCTGATTTTATATTTTCTAAAATACCTTTCAAGTAAAAAACCTTTGCTTTACCCTTAACGTAATTTAAATCATTAGCTAGTTTTTCTGCTTTATTTGCATAAAGTGTAGCGTTTTTAATATCACTTCGAAAACTTTCAAATGCAATGTCATAAAGTAACATTACTTTTGTAGTATCGTTTTTCTTATGATTAACAACTTTATTTCTAAGACTATCAATAACTTTATTTTGTGATTGAATAGTTCCTGTAAAAACAAAAAAAGATAAGATGAAAAAAAAACACTTATTAGTTGTACTCATGAAATTATAATTTATTTAAAGGATATTAAAAATGACATTTTTAAAGCTGAAATGTAATCATTTTATTTTACTGTCATAAAGAATTAACCCAAAAATATGAAGAAGTGAAATTGTTCTAAAAACAAAAAAGTCTTACTTTATCAGTAAGACTTTTGTCGGGGTGGCAGGATTCGAACCTGCGACCTCCTGCTCCCAAAGCAGGCGCGATGACCGGGCTACGCTACACCCCGTATTCGCGAGTGCAAATATACAGTTATAAATTATATCCGCAAATATTTACCTCTTTTTTTTGAAAAAATTAAAGTATGTAATTAAATTCAAAATACTTAAATTTGTAAAAAAATACATTTATGTTGATCATCGGAATTGCTGGAGGTACTGGAAGTGGAAAAACAACTGTTGTACATCAAATTATGAATGAGTTACCAGCAACAGAAGTTGGTATCATTTCACAAGATTCATATTACAAGGAGACACACCACTTAAGTTATGAAGAACGCACAAAAATAAATTTTGACCATCCAAGAGCCATAGATTTTGATTTATTAGTAGCACATTTAAAAGATTTAAAAGCTGGTAAAACTATTGAACAACCTATATACTCATTTGTTACGCATGATAGAACAGATGATTGTATTGTTACACACCCAAGGAAAGTAATGATTGTGGAAGGAATTTTAATCCTTACAAATCCAGAGTTAAGAGAAATGTTTGATATAAAAGTATTTGTACATGCCGATTCTGACGAGCGATTAATTCGTAGATTAAAAAGAGATATTGCAGAACGCGGTCGTGACATGGAAGAGGTTTTAAATCGTTACCAAAACACTTTAAAACCAATGCATCAACAATTTATAGAACCTACAAAAGCTTACGCAGATATCATCATTCCAAACGACAAATACAATACAGTTGCTATCGATGTTGTGAGAGCCGTAATTAACCAAAGATTAGTGTAATTTGAAAAAAACATTTCAAAATATAGCTTCAAAGTTTTCTTTTCTTAAATCCTTAGGAAATAGATACATTATTGTATTTATAGTTTTTGCTGTATGGATGTTGTTTTTAGACAACTATTCTTATATAGAACATAGAGTTTTAGATACCGAAATTGAAGAGTTAGAAAACAATAAAAGTTATTATATTAATGAAATAAAAAAAGACAGCACAAAAATAAAGCAACTCAAAAATGGCGATCAAATTGAAAAATATGCTCGTGAAAAATATTTTATGAAGCGCGAAAATGAAGATATTTATCTAATCGAATTTGAAGAAGATAAAGAGATTAAAAAAGAATAGTTTTAAAAAAAGAATACTTGTGTCAGATACTATAAAAAAATTATTTAGCGATTTTGAAAATGTTTCCTCAAAAGAATGGAAACAAAAAATTCAGTTTGAATTAAAAGGTGCCGACTATAATGAAACATTAGTTTGGGAAAGTTTAGAAGGAATTAAAGTAAAACCTTTTTACCATGCCGATGAATTTGAAAATAAAATAAAGGTAAACACAAAAGCTTCCAACTTTAAAATTTTACAAGATATTTTTGTTTTTGATGCTGAAAAATCTAATAAAAACGCTAAAGATGTTCTAACAAGAGGTGCCGAAAGCATTCGTTTTACTTTAGAAGACAATACGATTGATTTTGAAGCTTTAATGCACGGATTACCTTTAGGAAAAACAACGTATTACATCAATTTACGCTTCTTATCTTTAGAATTTATTCAAAAAATAGCCGCTTTTTCAAAAAGCAACAATGCAATTATTTATCTTCAGGTAGATCCTATACACCAATTAACAAAAGACGGAAATTGGTTTCAAAATTTAGATAACGATTTCAAAATTATAAATCAAATTAACGATTTAAATTTAGAATCTAGTATTTCTATACAATCTAGCATTTATCAAAATGCTGGAGCAAATATGGTACAACAACTTGCTTATACTTTAGCACATGTAAATGAATATTTTAATAGAGTTACAACTATTTCAAAACCAATTACAATTGAAGTAGCTGTTGGAACTAATTATTTTTTCGAAATTGCAAAATTAAGAGCTTTACGAATATTATTCAAAACATTAGCTGCCGAATATAATCATAATCTTGACTGTCATATTATTGTAACTCCTACAAAACGGAACAAAACACTTTATGACTATAATGTAAACATGCTTCGTACAACTACCGAATGTATGAGTGCAATTTTAGGTGGAGCTAATGCAATTTCAAATTTACCTTACGACGCTTTATACCATAAAAATAATGAATTTGGCGATAGAATATCTAGAAACCAATTATTAGTTCTAAAACAAGAAAGTTATTTTGACAAAGTAAACAATCCTGCAGACGGAACGTATTACATAGAAACACTTACTGCTCAATTAGCAGAAAAAGCTTTAGAATTATTCAAAAAAATGGAAACAAAAGGCGGTTTAATTACGCTATTAGTGGACGGAACAATTCAAAGAAAAATTAACGAAAGCGCACAAAAAGAACAAGAGCTTTTTGACACAGGAAAAGAAGTTTTATTAGGAACCAATAAACATCCCAATAAAGAGGATAGAATGAAACACGATTTAGAGTTGTTCCCTTTCGTAAAACAAAACGCACGAAAAACGTTAATTACGCCAATTATCGAAAAACGTTTAGCAGAAAAATTAGAACAAGAACGTTTAAGTTTAGAGGAATAATGTTTTATATTTACACTTAAAATCAATCTATTATGGAAGCTATAAGACAATTTGTAAAAGTGAAAAATCATCAAGTGAATATAATTTTACCTGAAGATTTCAATGCAGAAGAAGTTGAAGTAATTATTTTGGCTAAAAATGAAAATGAATTCCAATTGTCAGAAGAACAAATAAAACTTTTGGACAGCAGAATAAACGAACCCGAATCTGAATACATTTCATCAACTGAATCTTTAAATAAAATTAAAGAAAAATATGGCTTTTAAAATTGTTGTTTCTAAAAAAGCGCAAGTTGAAATTGAAAATGCATTAGAATATTATTCGGAAATAAATATAAAATTAGCCTCAAAATTCTATCTCGCATTAAATGAAACATATTCTAAAATTGAAATTAATCCATATTACCAAATTAAAATCAAAAATTACAGATCATTATCAATTTCTAAATTTCCATTTTTAGTAATTTTTGTAATTGAAAAAGATAAAAAACTAGTAAAAATACTTTCTTGTTTTCATACTTCAAGAAATACAAAAAAGTATCCAAAATAGATATAAATTATGCGTAAAAACATACAACATATAAAATTAGTCCAAAGCGAAAAGTCGGAAATCAAAAGCAAAGAAAACTTTTTAACTGCTGAAGGAATTGAAGTAAAACAAAACTATACAAAAGAAGATCTAAATAATTTAGAACACCTTGGTTTTACAGCTGGTTTTGCACCAAATTTACGCGGACCATATAGCACGATGTTTGTTCGTCGTCCTTGGACTGTTCGTCAATATGCAGGATTTTCAACTGCCGAAGAAAGTAACGCTTTTTACAGAAGAAATTTAGCTGCAGGTCAAAAAGGACTTTCAGTTGCATTTGATTTAGCAACACATAGAGGCTACGATTCCGATCATGAACGTGTTGTGGGAGATGTTGGAAAAGCTGGAGTTGCAATTGACTCTGTCGAAGATATGAAAATACTTTTCGACCAAATTCCATTAGACGAAATGTCGGTTTCCATGACTATGAATGGTGCCGTTTTACCAATTATGGCTTTCTATATTGTTGCAGCAGAAGAACAAGGTGTTAGCATTGATAAACTTTCTGGAACAATTCAAAACGACATTTTAAAAGAGTTTATGGTTAGAAACACCTACATCTACCCGCCTACTCCTTCCATGAAAATTATTGCAGATATTTTCGAATATACCAGTAAAAACATGCCTAAATTTAACTCTATTTCTATTTCAGGTTATCACATGCAAGAAGCTGGTGCAACTGCCGATATAGAATTAGCATATACTTTAGCTGATGGTTTAGATTATATTCGTACTGGTTTAGCTGCCGGAATGGATATTGACACCTTTGCCCCTCGCCTTTCATTTTTCTGGGCAATTGGAATGAATCATTTTATGGAAATTGCAAAAATGCGTGCCGGACGTATGCTTTGGGCAAAAATGGTAAAACAATTTAATCCAAAAAACGAAAAATCATTAGCATTAAGAACACATTGTCAAACATCTGGCTGGAGTTTAACCGAGCAAGATCCTTTTAACAATGTTGCAAGAACAACAATTGAAGCGGCTGCGGCTGCCTTTGGCGGAACGCAATCTCTACATACCAATGCACTAGATGAAGCAATTGCTTTACCAACCGATTTTTCTGCTCGTATTGCTCGTAATACACAAATTTTCTTGCAAGAAGAAACTAAAATTTGCAAAACAGTTGATCCTTGGGCAGGAAGTTATTATGTAGAAAATTTAACTGCCGAAATTGCAGAGAAAGCTTGGGCTTTAATTGAAGAAGTGGAAGCTCTTGGCGGAATGACAAAAGCGATTGAAGAAGGAATTCCAAAATTACGTATTGAAGAAGCAGCAGCACGTAAACAAGCACGTATAGACAGCACACAAGATATTATAGTTGGTGTTAATAAATACCGTTTAGAAAAAGAAGATCCATTGCATATTTTAGATGTGGATAACCAAATGGTTCGAAAACAACAATTAGAATTGTTAGCGAAAATAAAAGGTGAAAGAAATACCGAAAAAGTAAAAGCTTCGTTAGCCAAATTAACCGAATCTGCTAAAACAGGTAATGGAAATTTATTATCTTTAGCAGTAGAAGCAGCTCGAGAAAGAGCAACTTTAGGAGAAATAAGCGATGCTTTAGAAGAAGTATTTGGAAGATATAAAGCACAAATTAGAAGTTTTAGCGGTGTGTACAGTAAAGAAATAAAAAATGACGTAAGTTTTGAAAAAGCAAAACAACTAGCCGATGCTTTCGCAAAGAAAGATGGGCGTCGTCCGCGTATTATGATTGCTAAAATGGGACAAGACGGTCACGATCGTGGTGCAAAAGTAGTAGCGACTGGTTATGCCGATGTAGGTTTTGACGTAGACATTGGTCCGTTATTTCAAACACCATACGAAGCCGCAAAACAAGCTGTGGAAAATGATGTACATATTTTAGGTGTTTCATCCTTAGCAGCCGGACATAAAACTTTAGTTCCGCAAGTAATTGCCGAATTGAAAAAATACGGTCGTGAAGACATTATGGTAATTGTTGGTGGTGTAATTCCATCGCAAGATTACCAATTCCTTTTTGATGCTGGTGCAGTTGCTGTTTTTGGTCCTGGAACTAAAATTAGTGAAGCAGCCATTACTATTTTAGAGGTTTTATTGGAAGATTAAGCTAAAAGTCATTGTGACGAACGAAGCAATCTTAAAAATATAAAAAACACCAACTTTTACGTTGGTGTTTTTTTTTACCAAAAGAAAAAAAAGAAAAAATAAATTCACTAAATTTGTGAAAATACATTTTAAAAAAAATGCCTGAAAGTTTAAACTTTATTGACTTATTTGCAGGAGCATCAGGTATGTCCGAAGGCTTTGTAAAAGAAGGGTTCACTCCTATTTCTCATATTGAAATGAATAAAGAGGCTTGCGAAACTATAAGAACCCGAGCTGCTTATCATTTTCTGAAGTCAGAGAATTATTTGGAACCATATTACAAGTATCTTAAAGGGAAAATTACAAGAGATAAACTTTTTAAAGATTTACCTCCAGAAATTATCACCTCAACACTCAACATAGAGATTGACGACAAAAGTATAAAACCCCTTTTCCAGGAAATTAAAAAATCTAAAAAAGACATAGACTTAATAATTGGAGGACCACCTTGTCAAGCATATTCATTATTAGGAAGACATCAAGAAGATATTGAAAAAGACCCTAGAAATAAGCTTTACATTCAGTATGGTAGATTTTTAAAAGAATTTCAACCAAAAGCATTTGTTTTTGAAAATGTTCCAGGAATGCTTAGTGCGAATAAAGGACAACATTTTAAAAACCTTAAAACGTATTTTAAGAAATTAGGATATGAAGTACACCATGAAACTCTAGATGCTTCAAATTATGGTGTAGTACAAGCCCGAAAAAGAATTATTATTGTCGGCTGGAAGAAAGAATTAGATTTTGGCTTTCCAGAGTTTGAAAAAACAGATTTAAAGTTTACTGTAAACGATGCTTTCTCTGACTTGAAAGAATTAACGCCTGGCGAAGCACATTTTGTCAGTAAGTATACAAAAAAGAAAAACTCATATCTAGAACAATTTGAATTACGTAACGGAGTTGACTTTGTAACACAACATATTTCTAGATCACACAACTCTAGAGATTTAGAAATTTACAGAAGAGCTATTGAGAAATGGAATAACAACAATGAAAGATTAAAATATCCTGATTTACCAGAAGAATTAAAAACCCATAAAAATGAATCTTCATTTACCGACCGCTACAAAGTAGTAAATGGAAATGGCGTTTCTCATACAGTAGTTGCACATATTGCCAAGGACGGACATTATTATATACATCCTGATATTGAACAATGTCGTTCTATCTCAGTAAGAGAAGCAGCAAGATTACAGTCATTTCCTGATGATTTTTATTTTGAAGGTTCGCGCTCAGCAGCATTTAAACAAATTGGTAATGCAGTACCGCCATTAATGGCGAATGCCATTGCTAAAAAAATGAAAGAAATATTAAATGGGTGATACAACTAACATAAGAAAGCATTCATTTCAACATGGAGCGAGGTCAATAATTCAAATGGGAGAAGAATTAATAGGACATCCCACTTCTGCTATAAACGAATTAGTTAAAAATGGTTATGATGCAGATGCAATTGAAATAAATGTCTACATAGACATTAAAGAGGATTCAAAAGAGTCCTTTTTAATAATAAAAGACAATGGAACTGGTATGCATGAAAGCATTCTATTTGGTGAATGGCTACAACCATCTGTTAGTTCAAAAAGAAAGAAAACACATAGTGAAATTTTTAATAGAAAATTTTTAGGCAATAAAGGAATTGGGAGGTTAGCAGCTATGGCTTTAGGTGAAAAACTTAATGTTATCTCAAAAACTATAGATTGTGAAAATTATAATTGGATAAGTCTAAATTCTTCGCAATTTCAAGAAGAAATTTTACTAGATAAAATAAAATTTCCAGGTGATCAAATTCAAGACTATACAAATTTATTTATAGAAGAAGATTTCTTGAATATTAGAAATGCGCAAAAAAACGATAATTTAATCAAATTTTTAAATTCAGATAAATGTGGATCATTTAATGAAGGAACTTTGGTTATCATTGAAAATATCGACCAGAGTCTACAATCATTAATGCTTGATGAATTTCAAAAAAATGAGAATGAACTAAAATTTGAAAACACCACTATTATGAAGTCTTTAGGTGTATTAATTACACCTTTAGCTATGAGTGATATTATACAAAAAGAATTAACAACTAAAGGTATTCTTTCGAAACAAATTACAATTGCAAATGAAAAAAGTACTTTTAAATTAAATTTTGGAACAAACCTTTTAAAATCAAAAAACCAAACTTCATTTGAATTACATGAAGTTACACCTATAAGAATATTAAGTGGTTATAGTTATAGAATTATAGGGCAGATAGACAATAATGGGTTTTTAAAAGCGGAGATAAATTTTAATAGATTAGTTGGAGATATTTTTACTAAAAATATCGAACTTGATATTTCTGACTTTAATAAAATTGAAACTGGAAAAAAGGAGAAATTAGAAGTATTAGAATTGTCAGAAAATGACAAAACAAAAGAAGTAGGATCATTTATTTTTGATATTAGAATATACGATAGAGAAAAGGACGCTATTGAGAAATTAAACACCCTTTTAAAATCAAAAACTAGCGAAACGAAAGAAACTTTATCAAATCTACTTGGGTTAAGAATTTCTAAAAATGGTTTCGGAGTTAAGCCTTATGGTGATGTTGATGGAATACAAGATTGGCTGGGACTTGGTCAAAAAAGAGTGCAAGATCCTGGAAAAAACATCGGGCCAAATTTAGTTCTGGGTTATGTATATTTATTTTCCCCTGAAAATGAAGGTTTAAAAGAAAAAACCAATAGAGAAGGATTTTATGAGAATAAGGCTTTTAATCAATTGAAAGGATTGCTCCTTAGAACAATGCAAGAAGCAGGACAATTAAGATATAATTATAGACTTAAACATAATTTAGGAAGACCTATTTCAAATTTTAATACAAGACCTAAATCAGAAGAATATTTCAAATTTATAAATGAAAATGTAACTAATAATTTATCCGTTGTAAATCGAACAAAAGAGTTTATTAAAGAAACTGACTCAGCACTAGATAATGCCGAATTTAGACTGACCCTTTCTGAAAGATTAGCTTCTTTAGGAAGTAGTTTGGAATTATTATATCATGAATTGGCTCAACCTATTACAATACTTGGAGGAGCTGAAATGGGAATTTTCGACCAAGTTGAAAAAATACAACCAACTGAAATTAAAAATAAAATTCAAATTCAATTGAATTATATTGCTGATGCTGTTTCTACTTTGGATGAATTAAAAAATTCGCTTGAGCCAGCAATTGGAAAATCAATAAGTAGAAAATTCAAACCTCTTATCTCTTTTTCAAAAGTAATTCGTTTATATAACAAAGACATCTCTGATTATAAAATACAAATTGATATTGATGATAGCCTAAGAGAATATTACATAACTGATATTGAATATGCTCTATGGATATCTTTTTTAAACATAATTAACAATGCAATCTTTTGGTTAAAAACTAGTGAAGAACCTAATAAAAAAATTATTTTTAGTATGGAGTCTGATGCTTTAGTTATTAGTAACACAGGGCCAAAAATAGAAGAAGATATTATTGACATAATTTTTGAATACGGTATATCAACAAAACCTGGTAAAAATAAAAGTGGATTAGGCTTAACTTACACAAAAAGCATACTAGAGAAAAACAATTGGTCAATTTCTGTAGAAAACAGAAATTATGGGCCTGCCTTTAAAATTTTAAAAAATAAAAATAATGAGTAAAATACTTGTATATGATGATGAGCCAAAAATTGTTGAGCTGTTGAAATCTGGAATTAGAAGTTTAAATAGTGAACTCAAACCAATTGTTTTTACTGAACTTGAACGGTTAAGAGAATACATTTATTCCGATGATAATTGGGAAGGCGTTAAAGCTGTCGTTTTTGATTTAGCTCAAAAAAAAGAAGAAAATGAAGGGATCACAGATTTTGAAATTTTAAAAGATATAAAATGGTGCTCTGAAAACAGGAGAGTTCCAATCCTAATTCATAGCGCTTATGCAAATGATCTGGATGAATTAAAAAAGTACCCTTCTGTATTACTATTTAAAAAAGGTGCGCATTCAATTAGAGAGGTAAGGGACGCTATTAAGATACTAGAAAATTCAGGTTTTTTAGATTTATTTTGCGAAGGACCATTATTGAAAGATGAAGTAAATCAATTAAAACTTAAACTAGAATGGGGAAATGTAATGATAAAAAAAGATTTACAATCAAGCTTTATAAATAGTTTTTGTGATGAAAATATTCTTCAAGAATTAAATTTAATACTTGAACAAGAAAAAGACCCTAAAAGAGCAACTTTTTTAAAATATTTAGCACCTGCTGTTGACTCTTTAAAAAAATTATAATTTAATTTCAATTAATCTTTTTATAAGAGAAATTGAGATATTATTTCTAATTGCAAAAATTAGTGAGGCTGCCATTACCATTTTAGAGGTTTTATTGGAGGATTAACACAAACTTGTCATGCTGAACTCGTTTCAGCATCTTACATAAACAAAAACACCAACAGAAACGTTGGTGTTTTTTTTGTTCACAAATTAATCTCCACCTAAAAAAGACCAAGCAAATTATACTTTACCTTTGTACTATGTTTGCTTTAGTTGATTGTAATAATTTTTATGTATCCTGCGAGCGTGTTTTCCAACCTCAATTTCAAAATAAACCAGTTGTAGTTCTTTCTAATAACGACGGCTGTGTAATTTCTAGAAGTGAGGAAGCAAAGACGCTTGGCGTTCCTATGGGCGCTCCTGAATTCAAGTATAGAGATTTTATAAAGCAACACAACATTCAGGTTTTTTCTTCCAATTATGCTCTGTATGGCGACTTGAGTAATCGAGTAATGAAAACATTGCAAGATTTTACACCCGATATTGAAAATTACAGCATTGATGAAGCTTTTTTAAACTTCGAAAAGGTAAAAATTGACGATTATAACGACTACGGAATTCAAATAAAAAAACGCATTCAAAAATGGATTGGAATTCCGGTTTGTGTTGGTTTTGGCGAAACAAAAGCATTGTCTAAAATTGCCAATAGAATTGCCAAAAAATTCAAAGTTCGTACTGCTGGCGTTTATGTTATTGACACCGAAGAAAAAAGAAATAAAGCTTTAAAGTGGACCAAAATTGAAGACGTTTGGGGAATTGGCTCTCGTTTGTCTAAAAAAATGAAAGCAAAAAACATTCACACGGCTTATGAATTTACACAAGCGTACAATACACCTTTTATTCAAAATTGCATGGGCGTTTTAGGCTTGCGCTTACAAATGGAATTACAAGGAATTTCGGTTTTAGAACTAGAAGACCAACCAGAAGCTAAAAAAAGTATTGCAGTTACCCGCACATTTGAAAAATCGGTCACTACGTTTGACGAAATGAAAGAACGCGTTTCTACTTTTGCGACAGTAGCTTCTGAGAAATTACGAAAGCAAAATTCGTGTTGTTATGGCATAATGCTTTACATTCGAAAAGACCAATACAAAACCAATAGCGAACGTTATAATTTTTCAAGCTATGTACATTTGCCATTTGCAACACAATCGGCATTAACATTAAGTCAAACCGCTATTAAAATGTTGAAAAACATGTTTAAAAATGGCGAAATTTATAATAAAGCTGGTATTATTTTAACCGAAATTATTCCGCAAGAACAAAAACAGTTTCACTTGTTTGAAGAAGAAAACCCGAAGCACGAAAAGTTAATGAAAGTGATGGATGACATTCGTAAAAAAACAGGCGAACGCAAAATACGATTGGGTAACCAAGATTTAAGCCGAACTTGGAAAATGAAGCAAAATCATTTATCAAAAAGATATACTACTAACAGCAAAGAATTACTCGAAATAAAATGCAACTAAAACAAGAACTTACTTTTTTTATTCCCGATGTAGAAAACACAAAAGAAATTCCTTTTATTAAAGATGGAATAAAAGCGGGATTTCCATCGCCAGCCGCAGATTTTGATGGGACAAAAATAAGCATCGACCAACTTGTCGTAAAAAACGAAGCCGCTACTTTTTATGCAAAAGCAAGTGGACATTCAATGATAGGCGCAGGAATAGATGATGGTGATATTTTAGTAATTGACCGAAGCATAGAACCAACAGATAATAAAATTGCAGTTTGTTTTATAGATGGCGATTTTACCATTAAACGCATTAAAATAGAAGAAGACTGTGTTTATTTACAACCTGAAAATCCGAAATTTCAACCTATAAAAGTAACAGAAGACAACGACCTAATCATTTGGGGAATTGTAACTTATGTAGTTAAAAAAGTATAAGTCTATAGAAAACACTGAAAGTAAAAACCATTTCACATAGTGTGTTACAATAAGAATTATAGTTGTTTTATTTGAATATTAAATCAGATTTTTCATATCTTTACTTAAAACATATACTATTATGGCAAAAAGTCAAGACGCAAAGAAAACTGAAAAGAAGGAACCTTTGAAAACTGCTAAAGAAAAAAAGGCGGAAAAAAGAGATAAGAAAAATTCTCCGAAAAGAGATTAAAGAAAAAAAGCACGAATTACTTTCGTGCTTTTTTTGTTTATATATAATTGTGTGTGATTTTATTTAATGCAAAAAACGTCTTTTATAGCCCTTATAGAAGCAATCTAACGTGTAGCGAGGATAGCGGGACAATCGTTGTTTTACTCTTATTTTTGTGCTTCTAAAAAAACTAAACAGACTCAATTGCTTGAATGGCTGGCAGAAAATCGATTTCTTTTACATGCTCAAAAAAGTCAATCTCGGTTTCGTGCGGTAAAAAGTCGGAAATAATTCTAACAATAAAGTCTTGCGGTCTTTTTAAATACATAAAAGTATAATCTTCCATATTTACAATAGTCTTAACTTTCAAATTAGTAGTTGTTACAAACTTATCAGAAGTCAAGGATGAAAGTGTAGGCAAATTAAGTTTAGCTTCCGCCTGAATAGGTTTTCCATTTTCAAACAAACCGCCTTCATAACCATATAAAGAAGCTGTTGTAATTTCAATTGGTTTCTCAAAACCTAAATCAGATGGTAATTCTTGTTCTTTACCAACTATTGCAGCAAAACCAACTAGCACAACACAATCAGAACTTGGCAAATGCATCATGGTTTTAGCAATACTTTCACGCCCAATTCCTGATGCAAAAACTTGGTAATTATGCTTAGAATTTTCAATTTTACTAATGGCTACAAGCGCTTTTTCACGCTCTACCTCCATAGGTGTTAAAATTATAATGTTCATTATTATTTATTTAATACAAACATACAATTCATTATTAAAATATAAGATAATACAGCATAAGTCAAATTAAAATCACAATTCCCATTTGTTAATAAATAAGCCTTGAAAAAACCATAAATAATTGTATTTTTACGATTCGAAAATTATAAAAAATAAATGGGTAAGATCATAGCAATTGCAAACCAAAAAGGTGGTGTTGGAAAAACGACAACGTCGATAAACCTAGCAGCTTCACTTGGTGTATTAGAAAAAAAAGTGCTTTTAATTGATGCTGACCCACAAGCAAATGCGAGTTCTGGTCTTGGTATTGATGTTGAAAATGTTGAGATTGGTAGTTACCAAGTTTTAGAACACAGTAATACTCCAAAAGAAGCTATTGTGTCTTGCTCAGCTCCAAATGTAGATGTTATACCGGCTCATATAGATTTAGTTGCTATTGAAATTGAATTAGTAGACAAAGAGAATCGTGAATACATGCTTAAACAAGCGCTACAAAGCGTTAAAGATGATTACGATTACATTATAATTGACTGTGCTCCATCGTTAGGGCTACTAACTTTGAATGCACTTACTGCGGCAGATAGTGTTGTAATACCTATTCAATGTGAATATTTTGCCCTAGAAGGTTTAGGTAAATTATTAAATACCATAAAAAGTGTACAGAAAATACATAATCCAGATTTAGATATTGAAGGATTATTATTGACTATGTATGATTCTCGTTTACGCCTATCCAATCAAGTTGTAGAGGAAGTGCAAAAGCATTTTAACGACATGGTTTTTGAAACAGTTATCCAACGAAATATAAAATTAAGTGAAGCTCCAAGTTTTGGCGAAAGTATTATAAATTATGATGCAACTAGTAAAGGTGCTTCAAATTACTTAAGTTTAGCCGAAGAAATTATTAAAAAAAACAAATAAACTGTTATGACAAAAGCGGTGAAAAAACAAGCTCTAGGAAGAGGATTATCTGCCTTATTAAAAGACCCTTCTAATGATATAAAATCAGCAGATGACAAAGGCGCAGATAAAGTTGTAGGAAGTACAATTGAGCTTGATATAAATGCAATTGAACTAAACCCTTTTCAACCAAGAAGTAATTTCAATGAAGAAGCCTTACAAGAATTGGCTTCATCCATTAAAGAGCTTGGTGTTATTCAACCTATTACTGTCAGAAAACTAGAGTTTAACAAATACCAATTAATTTCTGGAGAGCGTCGTTTAAGAGCATCTAAATTATTAGGACTAGATACTATTCCTGCTTACATACGTTTAGCAAACGACAATGAGTCTTTAGTAATGGCGTTAGTTGAAAATATTCAACGACATGATTTAGATCCTATTGAAGTTGCAATTTCTTACCAAAGATTAATTGAAGAAATTAATCTTACACAAGAAGAATTAAGCGAACGCGTTGGTAAAAAGCGTTCTACAATTACTAATTATTTACGTTTATTAAAACTTGACCCAATTATTCAAACAGGTATGCGAGATGGTTTCATATCTATGGGTCATGGTAGAGCATTAATTAACATTGTAGACCAAGACGCTCAAAGTGACATTTACCATAAAGTTGTTACTGAAAACTTATCTGTTAGAGACACGGAGGCTTTAGTGAAGAAATACCAAGAAAGCTTAAAACCAAAAACGGCAAAACCAATATCTAAATCTTCGTTCACTTTAAACGAGGATGACAAGAAGATTTTTGCAAATTATTTTGGCACCAAAGTAGATGTAAACGTTGCAACAAATGGCAAAGGAAAAATTACTATTCCATTTCATTCGGAAGAAGACTTTAACCGAATTTTGAAACTAATTAATAACTAGTGAAAAAAATCATCCTTTTTATTTTAATCGTATTTTGTTCTTGGAGTTCGCACTCACAAAAGGAAGTTACTTTAATGGCTGTTGATAGCATTAAAACTACTATAAATCCATTAGCTCCTGCAAAAGCTGGATTTTATTCGGCTATATTACCAGGTTTAGGACAAGCGTACAATAAAAAATACTGGAAAATACCGGTAGTATATGCTGGATTAGGAGCTGGCGTTTATTTTTACACTTGGAATAATAAAAAGTATAATGAATTTAGAGATGAATATAAAAGAAGGTTAGCAGGTACAGAAGACTCAAACCATCCTATTTATGGAGGTTTAGATGATAGTCGATTACTAAGTGGGCAAAAATTCCATCAGAAGAATCGTGATTTATCTGCTTTAATAACCGCAGCTATTTATTTTTTAAATATTGTTGATGCAAATGTTGATGCGCATTTAATGCAATTTAATGTAAATGACAATTTATCTTTACGACCTGATTTTCGTCAAAATGAAATAGATTATAAATTCAATACAGGAATAACTTTTAGTTATAATTTTTAACATATTTTTGGCTAACTAAACTCTACAAAAGCTACTTATAACTCATGAAAATAGCATTACTAGGTTACGGAAAAATGGGACAAGTTATCGAAAGAATAGCTTTAGAAAGAGGACATACCATTGTTTTAAAAAAAACAAGCTCCAATACTTTTAACGGTTTAGAAAATGCCGATGTGGCAATTGATTTTAGCGTTCCAAATAGTGCCTTAAGCCATATATCTGAATGCTTAAACAAAAATATACCCGTAGTTTCTGGCACAACAGGATGGCTAGACGATTATGATAAAATAGTAACCCTTTGCAACCAAAAACAAGGAAGTTTTATATATGGTTCTAATTTTAGTCTAGGAGTAAATATTTTTTTCGAACTAAATAAACAATTAGCCAAAATGATGCAAAACCTGAAACAATATAATGTTTCAATGGAAGAAATACATCATACACAAAAATTAGATGCTCCAAGCGGAACTGCAATTTCATTAGCAAATGATATTATACAAAATTCAGAATACACAAATTGGTCTTTAAAAAAAGAAGAGCACACAATTTACATAGATGCTAAACGAATTGAAAACGTTCCCGGAACACATAGTATTTTTTACGATTCAGAAGTAGATCAAATCGAAATAAAACATACCGCACATAGCAGAGAAGGTTTTGCGCTTGGATCTATTATTGCTGCAGAATGGCTTTTAGGAAAAAAAGGTGTTTTTACAATGAAAGATGTTTTGGGGATATAATTTAGAGATTGAAAAATTAAATGATTGAAAGATTTCTAAAATCAACAATTTAACAAATAAACGAATACACAAATAAACAATACAAGACATGTCAGTAACAGGTTGGTTAATATTTATAGTAATAGTTCAAGTAATTCATTTTGCAGGAACTTGGAAATTATATGAAAAAGCAGGTAGAAAATCGTGGGAAGCAGCAATTCCTGTGTACAACGCTATTGTTTTAATGAAAATAATTAATCGTCCTACGTGGTGGACTATTTTACTTTTTATTCCTGTTATAAACCTTATTCTATTCCCTGTAATATGGGTAGAAACTTTGAGAAGTTTTGGTAAAAACAGCACACTTGATACAATTCTTGCAGTACTTACACTAGGTCTATATGTGGCATACGTAAACTACACAAAAGATGTAGAGTACATAAACAATAGAAGTTTAACACCCGTAAACAAAGGGGCTGAAACAGTAAGTTCTTTATTATTTGCAGTAGTAGTTGCTACATTTGTACATACTTATTTTATACAACCATATACAATACCTTCTTCTTCATTAGAAAAATCATTACTCGTTGGCGATTTCTTGTTTGTTAGTAAATTTCATTATGGAGCAAGAACCCCTATGACTGCAGTTGCTGCACCTATGGTTCATGACACTTTACCTTTTGTAAAAGTAAAATCGTATTTATATGATGATAGTAACAAAACATCATGGAAAAACAAACTTCAACTTCCATATTTTAGGTTTCCGAGTTTTGAGAAGATAAATAGAAATGACATTGTAGTATTTAATTGGCCAGCGGACACTCTTTTCCATATGTATAAAACTGCCGATAGAAGGTACAGTAAGCCAATAGACAAAAAAACAAACTATGTAAAAAGATGTACTGCAATTGCTGGTGACACTCTTTCAATAGTTAATGGAATTGTTTTCATAAATGGCAAAGAATCAATGTTACCTGAAAGAGCCAGACCTCAATATTCTTATAAAGTAGCAATAGACGGTAAAACCTCTATTAATTTTGAATATTTATTAGAAGAATTAAATATAACAGATGGAGCTTATCAAATTGCACCTGATACAATTGTATTTAGCGCTTTACCTTTTGATAATGCCGAACGATTAAAAAACATTCCTGGAATTACTCAAGTAAAAAGAATAATTAATCAAGGTAGCGAAGATGGTATTTTTCCAGATTTTGGTGATGGAAAACCATCAAAAACTAGAAATTGGAACAAAGACAACATGGGTCCAATTTATATTCCTGAAGCTGGGAAAACTGTAACTTTAACTAGGGAAAACTTACCGTTTTACAAAAAAGTAATTTCAGAATATGAAGGAAACAAATTAGAAGTTTCTGAAAATGAAATAAAAATTAACGACAAAACAGAAACAACTTATACATTCAAACAAGATTACTTTTGGATGATGGGAGACAATAGGCACAACTCATTAGATGCACGTTATTTTGGATTTACTCCTGCAGATCATATTGTAGGGAAACCAATTTTTATTTGGATGAGTTGGAATTCTACAGGAAAAGGAATTGCTAACAAAATTCGTTGGGAAAGACTTTTCACAACTGTTAGCGGAGAAGGACAACCTCAATCATATTTTAAATATTTTTTATTTTTATTAGCGGTCTATTTTGTTGGAGATTATTTCTGGAAAAAGAAAAAAGAGAAGGAATTAAATAATTAATATGGATATTATAATTCATCCAACATATTTTCCATCCATAAGTCATTATGTTGCAATGTTAAAAGCTGACAATATTACTTTTGAAACGGAAGATAATTTTCAGAAACAAAGTAACAGAAATAGGATGTATATTTATGGTCCAAACGGCTTGCAATTATTAAACATCCCTGTAATAAACTCATCTGAAAAACATCAAAAATTTAAAGATGTAAAAATTGACAATAGTACAGATTGGCAAAAAAATCATACAAAATCACTAGAAACTGCCTATAGAAATTCTCCATTTTATGAGATTTTAGAATATGATTTACAACCTGTTTATGAAAAAAAACATACTTTTTTATTAGACTTAAATCTTCAAATTTTCGAAATTGTAAATGAATGTTTAAGTATTGATTTACCTTTTACTAAAACAATTGAATATTTTCACGAAACTACTCAATTTGAAGATTTTAGAAATTTAGTAAACGGAAAAAAAGATACTTTTTTAAACAATCGATATGTCCAAGTATTTGAAGAAAAAGATGGATTTCTTCCTAATTTAAGTATTCTAGATTTATTATTTAATGAAGGAATGTGTTCAAAAGATTATTTGAAAGAACAATCATTTTAATTACTTTTTGCCTTAGGTTGCATATTTAAACGAGTGAATACAGGAAAATGATCACTTAATTGCACCGAATCATCCGTTTTAAACTCCTTAACAAGTATTATATTTTCAACAAATATATAATCAATACGTGCTGGATAAAATTTAAAATTATAGGATGCCCCAAAACCATTTCCAGCTTGTTCAAATGCATCATTCATATCTACTTTAATATTTCTGTATACATACGAAAAGGCACTGTTATTCATGTCTCCACAAACAATTTTAGGATATTTACAGTCTTTATAATGCTGCTGAATAAGTTCTGATTGCAATTGTTGTTCTTTAAAAGCGCTACTTATTCTCTTAAAAATAAATTTAGATTTACTCTCATTTAATTTTTCATGAATATCAGTACTAATCTTTATAGACTGCAAATGCATACTATATACTCTTATGGTGTCAATATTTTTTACAATATCCGCAAAAATTACATTATTACTAGAGTTCGGGAAATTAATTTCTCCTCTATTTATTATTTCAAATTTTGAGAAAATTGCCTGCCCATATTTATTTTTTCCACCCTCAACTTTTATATACTTATGTGTAAAATTTCTCAGTCTAACTTCTTCATTTGGCGAATATTCTTGTAAGCATAGAATATCGGGATTGTATCCTTGTATTAATTCTGTAATTTCTTCTGGTACTTCTTTATTTGGTAACCATTCATATAGATTAAACAATCTAACGTTAAAGCTCATCAAAGTAAAGTCTGTAGATTCTTCCACAACCTCAACTTTAGAAAATTTATAGAATTTATTAATAAAAGTAATCCCAATAAGCAAAACAAAGGCTGATAAAAGAAATTTTCGTTTTAATTGCAAAACCCAAACTACAAAAAATATAAAATTCAAGAATAAGAAAAAAGGTAAAGAAAGCGTTAATACACTTAAAAACGGAAATAATTTTGGAGATAAAAAAGGAAGCAAATAGGCAAAAATCGTCAATAAAGCCAAAACCTTATTAAAGAAAAATGCTATTTTACTAATCCATGATTCTTCTCTCATTATTTACCTATTTTAAATAAAAATTCTTTTTCTTCTTTGGTTAAACAATCATAACCAGATTGTGATATTTTATCTAATATATCGTCAATTCTTTTCTGATTCACATCTTTTTCTTGCGAAGTAAAAGAAGTTGATTTTTGCTTATTTACATGTACTTTTCTAAATGGCGTTTTATTTTTTGGTTTGGTCAAATTTTCCATAAATTCTTGAATTTTAGAAATTCCTTTAGATAAATCAGTTCCTTTTTGCAGCAAACGAATATACATAAAACCAAAAATTGCGCCTGCTAAGTGCGCTAAATGACCGCCACTATTATCTATAGGCATTTGTATTAAATCTAAAAAGACAATAACAAAAGCAACATGCCATAATTTTACCGTTCCTATAAGCATTAATCTAATTTGCATAAATGGCGCATATGTAGCAACAGCAATTAATAATGCCATTATTGCACCACTTGCACCTACCAAAATTGTTGACTTGCCAAGTAAAGTAAATGAAAGAAGAAAAATGATTCCTGAAAAAAAACCTCCTAAAACATACAGACCAAATAATTGTTTTTGTGTAAAATAGGTTTCGAATAGTCTTCCTGCAAAATGCAAGACCATCATATTGAATAATAAATGTAAAAAACCTGCATGCAAAAACATATAGGTAAACAATGTCCAAAACCTTGTGACAAACAAGTCTAAATTTGAGGATAATGCTAAAATATTATAATAATCGAAAATAGAATTGGTAACCCTTAAAAAAACATCTAACAATGCAAAGAATACAAAAACACCAATATTCCAAAATATTAGTTTTTGTACAACTCCACCTGTTTTGTATTGTGCTTTTATGTCTTCTAGAATATTCATTTTATAAATATGAAATTTAATTCCAACGGTTATTATTAAACTGATTTTTCTTCCAATACCACATCATCAAAAATCCGCATAATGCCCCACCTAAATGGGCAAAATGTCCAAAACCACTGTTTGTTAAACCTAAATACCCACCTATTATCCCATAACAAATGTCAAATCCAACAATCCAGATTGGAACAAAATATTTTGCTTTTATTGGTACGGGAATAAACATTAATGCTAATTCTGCATTTGGAAACATAAAAGCAAAAGCAACTAATAATCCATAAATTGCCCCAGAAGCTCCTACCACATAAGATTGATTCTCACAAGCTGCTTGGAACAATATTGAGAAAGAATTGGTGTCAAAATTATATTGTTCTAATAATGGCCTAATTTGAGCTTCTAACAAGTCACTTCTAAATGAAGTTCCATCAGACATATTTGCATTTAACATTGTATGTATATCTGATGTAGAAATTGCCATATCTGACAATTGATTTACTAAAGAATGGAATTCATAATAATTAATTCCTGATTGAAGTAATGCTGCTCCTATTCCACAAGAAAAATAAAAAAATAAGAATTTTTTGCCACTCCAAAATTGCTCCAATGTACTTCCAAAAGAAACCAAAGCAAACATATTAAAAAATATATGCAATGGACTTCCGTGCATAAACATATGCGTTATAGGCTGCCAAAGACGAAACTTATCGCTCTCAAAATAATGCAACGCTAATAACTCGCTTGCTTGAGGCACAAACATACTTCCTAAAAAAAAGATAATATTAATGATTAGCAAATGCTTAACCATATCTGTCATATTCATCATATTGCAAACTTTTTATCTAAATCTTCCACACTCAACGTAATGAAAGTTGGTTTGTTAAAAGGAGAAATACTTGCATCTTTACAAGCAAACAATCCGTTTACTAAATTTTCTTGTTCTCTTTCGGTTAAATATACACCGTTTTTTATAGCAATGCTTTTTGCCATAGTTTTTGCGATTCCATCATTTAAAGAAAAGCTATTTTCAGGTATTTCTTCTTGCAAAGTATTAATTAACTCTTCAAAAAGTATTGAAATTTCACTTTCTTGTACATTAACCGGAATTCCAGAAATAACAACTCTATCAGTCACAATTGCATCAAATACAAATCCTGTATATTCTAACGAAGCTTTTAATTCATTAATAAAGAGAACTTCTTCATTTGAAAAATATAATTCTAATGGAAATAATAATTGCTGACTTGACGCTTTATTAACGGTTATGTTTGTTAAAAACTGTTCATATAAAATACGTTGATGTGCTCTACTTTGGTTAATGACTAACATTCCCGATTTTATAGAACTTACGATATATTTTTTATGAATTTGGTATGTACGTGAAGGTGATTCTTCAATTTCTTTATCATTAAATAATGAACCCGTTATTTCATGATTTTCAAAACTATGCGAGCTTACTTCTTGTGAATCTTGACTTAAACCAACATATAAACTATCCCAATTAGTAGAATCATGCTGATTTTTAAAACTTGCAGATACTGCTGAAGATGAAAAGGAATTTCCTCTTGGTTTCTCTGCTGCGAATGGATTATAATTACCATCTACTTGAATAGTTGGAAATTCACCATCTTTATTTTTGTACGCGTAGGGTGTATCTAAATTTGCATCTCTATCAAAATCTAAAACTGGAGCCACATTAAATTGTCCTAAACTATGTTTTACTGCCGAACGTAAAATAGCATACAAAGCATGTTCATCGTCAAACTTAATTTCCGTTTTTGTAGGATGAATATTAATATCTATTGTATTTGGGGGCACATTTAAATATAAAAAATAGCTAGGCTGATTTCCTTCTCGCAATAAACCTTCATAAGCATTCATTATTGCATGATGTAAATAGCCGCTTTTTATAAAACGATCATTTACAAAGAAAAACTGCTCTCCTCTACTCTTTTTTGCATGTTCGGGTTTACCTACAAAACCATTAATTGTAACGATTTCTGTTTCTTCAGCAACTGGAACTAATTTTTCATTTGTTTTTCCGCCAAAAACAGTAACTATTCTCTGACGATAGTTTGAATTTGGTAAATTAAACGATTCACTTCCGTTATGAATTAAAGTAAAATAAATAGATGGATGTGCTAATGCTACTCGTTGGAATTCATCAATGATATGTCGAAGCTCTACAGTATCTGATTTTAAAAAATTTCTTCTTGCTGGAATATTAAAAAATAAATTTTTAACTGCAAATGAAGTTCCTTTAGGCAAAACCGCTACATCTTGTGAAACAAATTTACTTCCCTCAATTATTATATGTGTTCCAAGTTCTTCTTGGTCTTGTTTTGTTTTTAATTCTACATGAGCAATTGCCGCAATAGATGCTAATGCTTCTCCACGGAAACCTTTTGTATGTAAATCAAATAAATCCTCAGCTTGACGTATTTTTGAAGTTGCATGGCGTTCAAAACACAAACGCGCATCGGTAACAGACATTCCTAAACCATTATCAATAACTTGTACTAATGTTTTACCCGCATCTTTAATTATTAATTTAATATCCGACGCTCTTGCATCAATTGCATTTTCAAGTAATTCTTTTACAACAGAAGCTGGTCGCTGAACGACTTCTCCGGCAGCAATTTGGTTTGCAACATGATCTGGTAAAAGTTGAATGATACTCGACATAGAATGGATTAAGCTATTTTAGCTACTCTTAAAACCAAGTAGCAAACAAAACAAAGTACTGCAAAGATAATTGCAATTCGTAAACTAGAGCTAGAACTTGTAACAATGTTTCGAGAGTTATTCCAGTTTTGGATAGTTTTTTCTCTTCTAAATTTACTTCCTGGTTTTGCTTCAGTTACTTCGTACCCTTTTTGAATTTTTAATTCATTAATTTTATCTCTAGTATTATCGCTATATCTAGGTCTATAGTCGAATTTTCTATATCTATGAAGTCTTAAAAGTGATTTTACAAACATAACTATTGATTTTGCTCAAATTTAAGGAATTATTACGTTTAATACCTCAATTTTTTGTTAACAAAAAATCCCGCAATAGCGGGATTAAAATTTTAACATATAAAAAGTTAAGCTTTTCTATTTAAATCTACCATTTTTATAGCAGCTATTGCAGCTTCAATTCCTTTATTTCCGTGTTTACCACCGCTTCTATCAATAGATTGTTGCATGGTATTATCTGTTAATAAACAAAAAATTGTTGGAACATCGTAATTAACATTTAAATCTTTTATTCCTTGTGTAACTCCGTCGCAAACAAACTCAAAATGCATGGTTTCGCCTTTCACTACACAACCTATTGCAATTACACAGTCTACATCTTGTGTTTCAATCATCTTTTTTGAACCAAAAATCAGTTCAAAACTTCCAGGAACATTCCATCTAACTATGTTTTCTGGCAAAGTACCACAATCTAGTAATGCAGCTTTTGCTCCATCAAACAAGCCATTTGTAACTTCATCATTCCATTCTGAAACAACAATCCCAAACCGAAAATTTTTCGCGTTTGGGATTGTGTTTTTATCGTATTGGGATAAATTTTTATTTTCTGTTGCCATACTTATTCTGTCATCGCAATAAAAGCATCAATATTTAAACCTTCTCTTGAAGTTTCATATTTTTCTTTAATCTGTACAAACATTTTATGAGCATCCGATTTTTTATTTGCAGTTAACGCTAATTGAGCAGCTTTAAATAAAAATCTTGGAGTTGTAAAATCGTTTTCATTTGCTTCAGCAGCTTTTTTGTAAAAAGAAATTGCATCATCTACTTTATTAGTTTCAGAATAACAGTCTCCTAAACCTCCAAAAGCCATCGCATTTAAAATCATATCATCAGAAGAAAATTCTAATAAATATTTTTCAGCATTTTTAAAGTCTTTTAAATTCAAATAAGACATTCCAGCATAATAGTTAGCTAAGTTACCCGCTTTTGTTCCAGAAAATTGATCTGCAACATCTGTAAAACCTAATTTACCTTCACCACCTTTTAAAGCAAGTGTAAATAATGAGTCAGGATTTTCTGTACTAGAAACTGCTTGGTTAAAATATTCTTGCGCTTGAAAAATTTGATTAAAAGCTTTATCTTCTTTAGGTTCAGATACAAATTTATTAAACAATAAATACCCCACAGTTACTAATGCAATAGCACCAACTACTCCTAAAACTAATTTTTGATTTTTAGCTACCCATTCTTCAGTTCTTGAAGCTGTTTCATCTAAAGTATTAAAAACATCTTCAGTTGTACTTTCTCCTGAGAATTCAGTTGTTCCTTCAAATTCATTTTCGTTATCTACTAACTCTTCTGGTTTTGAAGCTTTATAACCTCTTTTATTATATGTTGCCATTTAATTTAAATTTATTGAGGTGCAAAAATATAATTTTTATTCAAAATTAAAAGCTAATTTTTGGGTTATTTTATATAATTTACTACTACTTTTGTATTAATATACTCAAATACGTTAATTTCATAGTGTACTTAAAACAACTTTCCTTAGTAAATTACAAAAATATTTCCGATAAATTCTTTGAATTTGACGCGAAAATTAACTGTTTTGTAGGTAAAAACGGTATTGGAAAAACAAATATCTTAGATGCAATTTATCATTTATCGTATGGAAAAAGCTACTTCAACCCATTATCTGTTCAAAACATAAAGCACGATGAAGACTTTTTTTTAATAGATTCTACTTTTACCAAAAACGAAAGAGAAGAAAGAATATCTTGTAGTTTAAAAAGAGGCCAAAAAAAAACACTCAAACGAAATAATAAAATTTACGAAAGGCTTTCTGATCACATAGGATTTATACCACTTGTAATTATTTCGCCATCAGACACCAATTTAATATCTGAAGGAAGTGATTTTAGACGCAAATTTATTGATACTGTAATTGCAACTTTAGATAACACTTATTTAAATGAGCTAATCCAATACAACAAATTGATTTCTCAAAGAAATGCATTATTAAAATATTTTGCTCTGAACCAAGCTTTTGATAACGAAACGTTACTTATTTATAACGAACAGTTATCGCCTCTAGGAACTTCTATATTTGAAAAAAGGAAACAGTTTCTTGAAAATTTTGTTCCCATTTTTCAAAAATACCACAGCAATATTACGGATAATGCCGAAAAGGTGCAATTAGTTTACCAAAGCTCTCTTTTTGAAAATGACTTACTTACTTTATTTAAAGATAGCCTACACAAAGACCGAGCAATTCAATATACTAGTGCCGGAATTCACAAAGATGATTTAGTTTTTGAAATTGATGGCTTCCCTATAAAAAAATTTGGTTCTCAAGGGCAACAAAAATCTTTTTTAATTGCTTTAAAATTAGCACAATTTGAATTTATAAAGCAAAAAAGCGGAGAATTACCAATATTATTATTTGATGATATTTTTGACAAATTAGATGAGACAAGAGTCGAAAAGATAGTAACAATGGTTAATGATGATGTTTTTGGACAGATTTTTATTTCGGACACACATGCAAAACGAACAGAAGAAATTATTAAACACACGCATCAATCTTATGCTATTTTTCAATTGTAATTCAATTATATTCTTTTAGAATTCATATTTTTACACTGATTTTTTCAAAATACTTATGACTATTCAAACTGATTTTTCTTTAAAAGCATATAATACTTTTGGCATTGAAGCCAAAGCAAAGCAATTTATTTCTGTTCATACTATAGCAGAACTAAAAGAAGTTTTACTTTTAAATCGAGATATTTTTATTCTTGGCGGAGGTAGCAATATGTTACTCACACAAAATATTAACAAATTAGTCGTTCATATAGACTTAAAAGGAATTTCAATTGTCAAGCAAGACGAAAACCATGTATGGGTGAAAGCAAATGCTGGTGAAAATTGGCACGAATTTGTAATTTGGTGTTTAGAAAATAACTACGGCGGTATTGAAAACTTATCTTTAATTCCAGGAAATGTTGGCACAACCCCAATTCAAAACATTGGCGCATATGGAATTGAAATAAAAGATATTTTTGCATCGTGTGAAGCAATTAATATAAAGAACACTGAGATTAAAGAATTCAATAAAGAAACTTGTCAATTTGCATATCGAGAAAGTATTTTTAAAAACGAATTAAAAGACCAATTCATAATTACAAGTGTTGTTTATAAGCTTACTAAGAAAAACCACAAAACCAATAGCTCTTATGGAGCAATTGAAACAGAGCTGGCAAATAACAATATTTTTACACCAACAATAAAAGACATTAGCAATGCAGTAATTGCAATTAGAAAAAGTAAACTTCCAGATCCAAAAGAATTAGGAAATAGCGGGAGTTTCTTTAAAAATCCAATTATTTCTGTAGACAAATATAAAGATCTTCATAAAAAACACCCTGAAATGCCACATTATGTGATTTCAGAAACTGAAGTAAAAGTGCCTGCTGGTTGGTTAATTGAACAAGCTGGTTTTAAAGGAAAAAGATTTGGAGATGCTGGTATTCATAAAAACCAAGCCTTAGTTTTGGTTAATTATGGTAATGCAACAGGGCAAGAAATAGTTGCTGTTTCTAAGAATATTCAAAAAACAATCTTAGAAAAATACGAAATTGCTATTGAAGCAGAAGTAAACATCATTTAAATTTCATCTATCAAGTACTTATTTTACTATTTTTAGAAAGAAAAACATTTTTTGATGTTTAGTTTATGTAAAATATCAGTGTTTCTTTTGTAATTTTGTAACATAAAACTATAATAATAATGAAACTTATACTTCTAACAGTAGGTTTGCTTGCAGTAGCTTTTGCTGGAATTGCAATTAAAATCTGGGCTAAAAAAGACGGAAAATTTTCAGGAACTTGTGCAAGTCAAAGTCCTTTTTTAAACAAGGATGGAGAGAATTGTGGCTTTTGTGGGAAAACTCCAGAAGAAATGAAGGATTGCAATGAAGACAAAAGCAATTCTTAGTTAACAACTTACTATTTATATGATTTTCAACATTCTTCTTATTGCATTAACTATTGTTATAGTTATACAAATTATTTACTATTTATTTATTTTTGGTTCTTTTTCATTTGGAAAAAACACAAAAAACCCTTCTAATAAAGTTCCGGTTTCCGTAATTGTATGTGCTAAAAATGAAGCAGAAAATATTAAAGAATTTTTCCCTTTATTAATTGAACAAAATTACCCAGAATTTGAAATTGTACTTATCGATGACGCTTCTAGTGACGACACTTTAGACTTATTTGAAGAGTACGAAAAGCAATACCCTAATGTTAAACTAGTAAAAGTAGAGAATAACGAAACTTTTTGGGGTAATAAAAAATATGCTTTAACACTTGGAATAAAAGCATCTAAACACGAACATTTACTATTTATTGACGCTGATTGCAAACCTACTTCCAATGAATGGATTTCAATTATGACATCTAACTTCACAAAGGAAAAATCAATTGTATTAGGTTATGGCGCTTATGATAAAGTTAAAAATTCGCTTCTAAATAAAATAATACGATTTGAAACCTTAATGACTGCTGTCCAATATTTTTCTTGGGCAAAAATTGGTTCACCATATATGGGCGTAGGTAGAAATTTAGCCTATAAAAAAGAAGAGTTTTATAAAGTAAATGGATTTATAGACCATATGAAAATAAGGTCTGGTGATGATGATTTGTTCATTAACCAAGCAAGTACGAAAAGCAATACTACTATATGTTTTGATTCCAATAGTTTTACATATTCAAAACCAAATACTTCTTTTAAAAATTGGCTAAACCAAAAAAGAAGGCACGTATCTACAGCAAGTTATTATAAAGGATTTGATAAATTTCAATTGGGATTATTCTATACTTCTCAATTATTATTTATCCTTTTAAGCATACTTCTATTAGCGCTTCAGTTTCAGTTAATTATTGTTTCCATATTAATTATTACTCGCTACTTAATATCTTGGATATCTTTAGGTTATAGCGCTGGTAAATTGAATGAAAAAGATGTAATGTATTTTTACCCATTCATTGAAATTATTCTTATATTCACGCAAATAAACTTATTCGTTGCTAATTTATTCTCAAAACCAAAACATTGGAAATAACTTCTGAAATTATCCAAAAAAATATTGAAAAAGCTAAGAATGGCGACCAAGTCGCTTTTACTTTTTTATTAGATTTCTTTTGGAATGAAGTTTTTGGCTATATGCTAAAGAGAACTGAAAATGAGGCAGACACTGAAGATATAGCAATTGAAACTTTCGCAAAAGCATTTGATAAAATTGCAACCTATAATCCTGAATTTGGGTTTAATACTTGGCTAATTGCAATTGCAAAAAACGTACATATCGACATGCTTCGTAAGAAAAAATCTTCTCTTTTTTTAAACATAAATGATGGCGATGATAATCAAGCTTATCAAATAGTAGACGAAACCCCTAGCGCAGAAGACGACATCATTACAGAACAAAACTTATCGCAACTTCTTGGCTATATTAAGGAACTAAAACCTGCTTATCAAGAAGTAATACAATTACGTTACTTTCAAGAGATGAGTTATATTGATATTGCAGAAAATTTAGAAGAACCGCTTAATAATATTAAGATAAAATTACTAAGAGCTAAGAAATTATTAGCTGAAATTATCTCAAAAAGAAAGTAATCTTTGTTAAGTTGTTTTATCCTAAAGATAATTCTAATTACCTTTGTAATTCTAATCATCATTTGAAAAGATAAATGGCAACAGAAAATGTTTTTCCACCAAGAGAACCAAAACCAAAATGGTTACGCGTAAAACTTCCAACGGGAAAAAAATACACCGAACTTAGAACTTTAGTTGACAAATATAAATTAAACACTATTTGCGCATCTGGTAGTTGCCCAAACATGGGTGAATGCTGGGGAGAAGGAACTGCAACATTTATGATTCTTGGAAACATATGTACGCGCTCTTGTGGTTTTTGTGGCGTAAAAACAGGCAGACCTGAAACAGTTGATTGGGATGAACCCGAAAAAGTTGCACGTTCAATAAAATTAATGAAAATTAAACACGCTGTAATTACTAGTGTTGACAGAGATGATTTAAAAGACATGGGATCTATAATTTGGGCGGAAACTGTGAAAGCAATTCGTAGAATGAACCCAAATACCACATTAGAAACTTTAATACCTGATTTTCAAGGAAATACAAGAAATATAGACCGTATTATAGAAGTTGCTCCAGAAGTAGTTTCTCATAATATGGAAACTGTAAAACGCTTAACTAGAGAAGTACGTATACAAGCTAAATATGAAAAAAGTTTAGAAGTATTACGTTATTTAAAAGAACAAGGAATAAAGCGAACAAAATCTGGAATTATGCTTGGTTTAGGCGAAACTGAAGAAGAAGTAATACAAGTACTCCATGATTTAAAAGACGCGAAAGTAGATATTGTAACAATTGGTCAATACCTACAACCTTCTAAAAAACACTTGCCTGTAAAATTTTTCGTATCTCCAGAGCAATTTGAAAAATATGAAAAAATAGGAAAAGAACTAGGTTTTAGACATGTAGAAAGTGGAGCCTTAGTACGTTCTTCTTATCATGCCGAAAAACATATTTTATAATATTTTTCAAAAACAACATGAAAAAAACAAGAATAGCTATTAATGGATTTGGAAGAATCGGTAGAAATTTATTTCGCTTATTACTCAATCATCCTACAATTGAAGTAATAGCTATTAATGATATTGCCGATAATTTAACCATGAGTCATTTAACAAAATACGACAGTATTCATGGTGTTTTACCTTTTGAAGTTGGGCATTCTGACACATCAATTATTATAAATCAAAAGGAATATTTGTTTTTCCACGAAAAAGAAATTAAAAATTTAGATTGGAAATCATTAGACATAGATATTGTGATTGAATCGACTGGCAAATTTAAAACTTGGGACTTAGCAAATTTACATATTATAGCAGGTGCAAAAAAAGTTATTCTCTCTGCGCCTTCTGAAGATGAAAACATGAAAACAATTGTTTATGGAATTAACCAATCTATTTTAGATGGTTCGGAAACCATAATTTCAAATGCAAGTTGCACAACAAATAATGCTGCCCCTATGATTAAGGTGATGCAAACATTAGGCGAAATAGAACAAGCATACATAACTACTATTCATTCTTACACTACCGATCAAAGTTTACACGATCAGCCACATAAAGATTTAAGAAGAGCGCGTGGAGCTTCACAATCCATTGTGCCTACAACAACTGGAGCTGCAAAAGCTATAACAAAAATATTTCCTGATTTAGAAGGCAAAATTGGAGGTTGTGGCATAAGAGTTCCTGTTCCAGATGGATCTTTAACAGATATTACTTTTAATTTAAAAGAAAAAGTAACGATAGAAGAAATTAACGATTCTTTTAAAAAAGCATCTGAAAATGAGCTAAAAGGAATTCTTGCTTACACAACAGATCCTATTGTTTCTGTAGATATTATAGGTAACCAAAATTCATGCTTATTTGATGCACAATTAACCTCTGTAATTGGGAAAATGGTAAAAATAGTAGGTTGGTATGATAATGAAATTGGTTATTCTTCAAGATTAATTGACTTAATAAGCTTTATCTCAAAAAAATAATTTTTATATTTAACAAAAAATTAGATTTTTTTACATCAAGAAAATTATCATATTAGGATAAACTATAAATAATTTAATTCTTTATGAGTTTGCAAATAAAAGGATACTTATACCTATTTATATTCTTAACTTCTCTAAGTTATTCACAATCTCTATATAAAGAAAACACAAAAATTAATGACAGTGTAGATTATTTCTTAGAAATCGCTGTTTTTAATAAAGAAGACAAAAAATCTTTTAATAGAGCGATTATATATTCTGAAAAAGCAATTGAATATGCAAACAATAACAAACTACAACATAAATTAGCAGATTGTTATTTAGTTTTAGGTGGCATCTATTATGATTTAGATAAAATAGACAATGCTATTGAATACTTTATTAGAAGTGTAAACATTTACAATAAAAAGGAAAAAAACGCAAATTTAGCTTTAGGTTATTATAACATAGGTAATTGTTATTTAAAAAAAAATAAAGCCGAACTATCCGAAGAATATTTTAACAAAGCTGCACAAATTTATGGCAAGTTAAATTTCACAGATGCTCTTGAATTAATAAATCTTCAAAAAGGAATTATTCAAAAAAATAAAAATAATTTTAATGAAGCAACTTCTATTTTTAATTCTGTAATTATTAATTCTACGAATGAAAATTTTATTAACACAAAAATAGAAGCCTATTTTCAATTAGGAGAAGTTGAATATCTTAAACAGCAATATAAAAATGCTATTAGCTATTATGAAATTGCCTTAAAAAATTACTCAGATGAAAGCGATAATATATTACTTCAAAAAAAGATATTAAAAAGATTAAGCCTCTCCTATAAAAATTTTAATCAACACTCTAAATCTTATTATTATTTAGATCAATATGCTAAAATTGCGGATTCACTTGGTGGTAATTACAATAATTATTTATCTGAAAACACATTTGACGCTATTCAATTTGATAAACAACTAAAAACAATTGAACAATTAGATAAAGAAAAGAAAAGTCAACAAAAAACATTACGTTTTTCAAAACTTATTAGTATTTTAAGTATTGCATTAATTTCAATTTTATCATTATTGAGTTTATCCTTATATAAAAACAACAAAATTAGAATAAGCACAAATAATCTTTTAAAAACAAAAAATAAAGAATTAACAGCACAAAAAGAAAAAGTAGAACAAGCATCAAAAGCAAGATCTAAATTTTTAGCAACTGTAAGTCATGAATTAAGAACGCCCTTAAATGCAATAAATGGTATAACTTATTTATTGTTGCAAGAAAAGCCAAAACAAAGTCAATTACAATACTTAAAATCCTTAGAGTTTTCAGGAAATTATTTACTAAACTTTATTAATGATATTTTAGAAATTAACAGATTAGAATCTAATAAAGTTTCTGTTGAAGAACTTAGTTTTAATATTGCTGAATTAGTCGAAAGTATTAAAGTATCACTTAATGAATTTATTGAAGAAAACAACATTACTTTCCACAAAGATATAGACACGTCTATTAATTATAATTTAATTGGAGACACTACTAAAGTGTCCCAAATACTTATTAACTTAATAAGCAACGCCATAAAGTTTAGCAAAAACGGTGATGTTTGGGTAACTATTAAAAAAACTTTTGAAACAAATAACGAAGTAGTTGTATTTTTTGAAATAAAAGATAACGGAATTGGAATTCCACTAGACAAACAAGATACCATTTTTGAAAGTTTTAGTCAAGGTTCTGTAGAAATAAATAGAACTTTTGGAGGAACAGGTTTAGGTCTCTCCATTGTTAAAAAAATACTGCAAATATTAAACTCTCAAATTATTCTTAAAAGTGATGGAAAATCTGGCACAAGTTTTAGTTTTTCTCTAAACTTTAAAAAAGCTCAATTAGTAACGGATAACAATTCTAATATAAAGAAAATTATACCTGTTGATATTTCAAATAAAAAAATACTTTTAGTAGAAGACAATAAAATCAATCAAATGATTACCCAAAAAATGCTTGAAAAGAAAAATGTTTCTTGCGTAATTATTGATAATGGTGAAGATGCAATTGATAATGTTCGTGAAAATGAATATGATTTAATACTAATGGATATCCATTTACCAGGAATTAATGGAACAGAAGCAACTGCAGAAATCAGAAAATTCAACACAACTATTCCAATTATTGCATTAACTGCAATTTCATTAAATGAAAATAGAGAAATGTTGCTTTCTTATGGAATGAATGAAGTAATCACAAAACCTTTTATGCCTGAGAAGTTTTTTGAAATTGTTACTTCTTATTTAATTAATAAAAAATAATTAAATTTTTTATTAACACTCTAACTTTTGGTTCTGCTAATTTAGCTACCTCTAAAACTTCTTCGTGGTTTAATTTTATTCATCTTAATATCTGTAATTACTAAAATCCCAAAACAATCCATATTCATGTGCTTGTCTACAATAACTTCTGGTACGGTAGATAATACTACACAATCAGCTTCAACAACTTTTAGCATTCTATATTCTAAGCTGGCCCTTAAAGCAAGATAAACATCTTCTTTTAAATCAATTCCTCTAGCTTTAGAATACGGCTCACTTACGTTCGAGAATCGGGATCCAAAATAATTCCGTATTCTGGTGTAAAACCAATTTTATTTTGAATAAAATTAACTGTTTCTTGAACTTCTTCCCACATAATCTAAAATAATTTTATTTAATAAATTAGCATCCTTAAGAATCGTACTTTTTATTGGCAAATAGAAAAGTTGCTCTTTAGACAAGCTTCCTTTTAATCGCATATAATCTTTTTCTGTAGTAATGATTGCTTTATTATTTGCTAATTCTTTAATTTTTTCAATCTCTTTATCTGTAAAATTATGATGGTCTGGAAACTTTAAAACCAAATCATTTTCTCTTTTTAAATAACTTATAAATGGAAATGGTTTTGCAATACCTGTAACTATGGTTTTTTCTTCTCGTTTTAAATCAGCCGTTTTAATAGGTTTCATTTCTGAATAAACCAATTCATCGTACTCAATTTTACTAAAAAAAACAGGTACATCTGCACCCAACTTCATCTTAATTTTACTCATTGAATGGTCTGAAATATCTGAAGGACATTTAGTGACAATAATCATATTTGCTCTTTTTTTACCTGAACTAGGTTCTCGTAAGTTTCCAAAAGGCAAAATAAAATCATCACAAAATAAATCTGAATAAGTAGTAAGTAAAATATAAAAACCAGCTTTTACTTTTCTGTGTTGAAAAGCATCATCTAATAAAATAATTTCTGGCTTATCTTCTAATTTCAAAAGCTGTGTAATTCCGTTAATTCTATTGGCATCAACAGCAACTTTTATCTTTGGAAATTTTGTAAAAAACTGAAATGGTTCGTCACCTAGTTGTTTAACCGTTGTAGAAGCATTCGCTAAAACAAAATTATTAGTTTCTCGTTTATAACCACGACTTAATGTAGCTAGTTTATATTCATCTTGTAAAAGGCGAATTAAATACTCTATTTGTGGCGTTTTTCCAGTTCCGCCAACACTTAAATTTCCAACAGCTATAATTGGCAAATCAAAAGATTTACTTTTAAAAATTTGCTTGTCATAAAAATAATTTCGCACCCAAGTAACTATCCAATAAATAAAAGCAACCGGAAAAAGTAATTTTCTTAAAAAAGTCATAGTACGAAAGTATAATATTTTATCTTTATAAAAAAAAGTTGATTTGTTAATTCGTACTTTTATTAATTCGAGAAAAACTCAAATGAAATTACAAAAAATAATTACGGTTTTAGAAGAAATGGCTCCACTTGCTTATGCAGAAGATTTTGACAATGTAGGATTGTTAATTGGCGATAAAAACCAAGAAATAAATGGTGTTTTAATTTGCCACGATGCATTAGAAAATGTTGTAGAAGAAGCGATAGCCAAAAACTGTAATTTAATAGTATGCTTCCATCCTATTTTATTTTCAGGATTAAAGAAAATTACAGGAAAAAATTATGTGGAAAGATCGGTTATCAAAGCTATAAAAAACGACATTGCAATATATGCCGTTCATACCGCTTTAGACAATCATAAAAATGGCGTAAACAAGATATTTTGTGATGCTTTAGGCTTACAAAAAATCAAAGTATTAATTCCAAAAGAAAATTTTATCCGAAAATTAGTTACTTATACTATTCCTGAAAATGAAGCTAAATTACGAAATGCTTTATTTAATGCTGGCGCTGGACAAATAGGTAATTATGAAAACTGTAGTTTCAATTCGGAAGGAACAGGAACTTATTCAGGTAACGAAGATAGCAATCCAAAAATAGGTTCGAAATTTGAATTTATTCAGACCAAAGAAATAAAAATTGAAGTTACTTTTGAAAAACATTTAGAAGGTGCAATTTTAAAAGCTTTGTTTGCAAATCATGAATATGAAGAAGTAGCGTATGAGATTTACGAAACGAAGAACAAACACCAAAACATTGGCTTAGGAATGGTTGGAGAATTTGAAAAACCAATCTCCGAAATAGACTTTTTAAACTTAGTAAAAACAAAAATGCAATGTGGCGGAATAAGACATAGTGCTTTGTTAGGAAAAGAGATAAAAAAAGTAGCCGTTTTAGGCGGTTCTGGTAGTTATGCTATAAAAAATGCATTACAAGCTGGAGCAGATGCATATTTAACTGCCGATTTAAAATACCATCAATTCTATGAGGCTGAAAATCAGATGCTTTTAGCAGATATAGGCCATTATGAAAGCGAAAGATATACAAAAAACTATATTTTAGACTTTCTTAAAGAAAAAATCACTAATTTTGCATTCGTTTTATCGGAAGAAAACACTAATCCTGTTCAATATTTTTAATATGGCAAAGACAAAAGAACTAAGCGTAGAAGATAAGTTAAGAGCTATTTACTCTTTACAATTAATTGACTCAAAAATCGATGAAATTCGTAACGTAAGAGGAGAACTACCTTTAGAAGTAGATGATTTAGAAGATGAAGTTGCAGGTTTAACCATTCGTTTAGACAAACTTAAAGGAGATTCAGAATCAACTGAGAATCAAATTAAAGAGAAGAAAAATGCAATTGACGAACACAAAACTTCAATTAAAAAATATTTAGAACAACAAAAAAATGTTCGTAATAATAGAGAATTCAACTCTTTAACTAAAGAAGTTGAATTTCAAGAATTAGAAATTGAATTAGCAGAAAAGCACATTCGTGAAATGAAAGCTTCAATTGAACATAAAAAAGAAGCTTTAAATCAATCTAAAGAAAAATTAGAAGCTAAGCAGTTGCACTTAAAACATAAAAAAGCGGAACTAAGCGATATTATGGCTGAAACTGAAAAAGAAGAAGCTTTTTTAGCTAAAAAATCTGCAGAATATCAAGGTCAAATTGAAGAGCGTTTATTAATTGCTTACAACAGAATTAGAGGAAGCGTTAGAAATGGTTTAGCGGTAGTTTCTATTGAAAGAGGTGCATCAGCAGGTTCATTCTTTACAATTCCACCACAAACACAAATGGAAATTGCTGGTCGTAAGAAAATATTAACAGATGAGCATAGTGGACGTATTTTAGTAGATAATGCTTTAGCAGAAGAGGAAAAAGAAAAAATGGAAAAATTATTTGCAAAAATGTAATTCCAAATTTTATATAAGATTTAAAATCCCGATTCGTTCGGGATTTTTTTATACCCAATTCTTAATAAATCTCTTTCACAAATCACAATTTACTGGAGACTAATTATTAAAATACATATCTTTGTACCATGGAAAATAATTTAGTTCGTATCAATAAATTTTTATCAGAAAGCGGCTACTGTTCTCGCAGAGAAGCCGACAAGCTAATCGACCAAGGAAGAGTAACTATAAACGGAGTAGTTCCAGAAATGGGAACAAAAATTAGTCCGACTGATGAAGTGCGTGTAAATGGCGAATTAATTAAAGAAAAAAAAGACGACCACATTTATTTAGCTTACAATAAACCCGAAGGAATTGAATGCACTACAAATTTAGATGTACGCGATAATATTATTGACGAAATAAATTATCCAGAACGTATTTTTCCTATTGGTCGTTTAGACAAAGGAAGTGAAGGTTTAATTTTTATGACTAATGATGGAGATATAGTAAACAAAATTCTTCGTGCTAGAAACAACCACGAAAAAGAATATATAGTTACCGTAAATAGAACCATTACCGACCGTTTTATTGACCAAATGAGTAACGGAATTCCTATTTTAGATACTATAACGCGAAAATGTAAAGTAGAGCGCATTAGCAATAATGTGTTTAGAATTGTATTAACACAAGGCTTAAACCGTCAAATTCGTAGAATGTGCGAATATTTAGATTATGATGTTGTTGCCTTAAAAAGAACCCGAATTATAAACATTAAGTTAGATTTACCTGTTGGAAAATATAGAAATCTGACTCCAAAAGAATTAGAAGAGTTAAATTCTTTAATTTCAGATTCTAGCAAAACCGAAGAAGCTAGTTTACCAAGTAACAAAGCTAAGTTTACGGGAAGCAGAAATTATGGCGAGAGAAATAGGTAGATTACATTTTCATTAATCTTTCTTCAAACCAAATTTTTTCGTATTCAATTGACGGGAGACCTGTTTTTTTTCTTCTATTGTCAATTTCCTTTTTTAAATTGTCATCCATGCTTTTAATACTAGGAAAAAGAAAATGGTAAAAGCTTTCATTATGATATATCATATTATTTTTATCTTTCATATGTGCATATGTTTTTGGTAAACATTCTCCTTTTCTCACATAATCTAAAAATCTATTATCATAATATTCAAAAAGATTCTCATATGCGCTTAAATGTATTAAAACAACATCTAAACTAACATTTCCATTTAAATCTTCATGATTAAGCTTTTTCCAAGAACCTACTTTTTGAACAGTTGGAAAGCGATTTAAATTTAAACGTAATAAAGAATCATTTTTAAAATCAACAATTCTCACCTCATTCGAGTCTGTATTCCCACTAATTCTGACCTTTTGGTCATCAAAATTCATCTTATAAAGTAGATTTCTATAGACAGTATCTATTTCACTTTCGAATTTATTGTGCAAATCATCAATCTGTTTTGTTGAAAATTTGAATTTATTTAGAGCAACATTTAAAAGTGAATCTTTATTAAAGTCATTATATCTATAGTCGTAATTCCTTGCTAAATTTTTTAAATCTTCCTTTTTAACCTTATTAAACTTAACAGCCATTTTTATGTAATTTTCATATTCAAAATACATTGGCATATTAATAGGCTCATATTTTTTAAACAAACTATCTAAAATTTTATAAGAACTTTCATAATTCTTAAGAAGATACAAACTATCTGCTTCATACACTTTTAAATAATAAGGTATATAGTTTGCGTTTTTATCTCCAACTCTTGTATAATTACTTTTACAAGAGAATAACCCTAAAGAAATAAGCAATCCTAAAAAAATTATTTTTTTCATATTTTATAATTTAATGTTTTATTTGAGAGAAAAACGGAAGAAGCAAGTCTACCAAGTAATAAAGCTAAATTTACAGGAAGCAGAAACTATGGAGAGAGGAATAGATAGATATTAATTATCTATTCCTAACTAATATGATAACCCTGTTTTACGAAACCTACCTATCATAAGCCCTTTTCCATTTTAAGTAACTTGCAGAAGGCAATCCTATTTTTCTCCTGTTAATTTCAACAATAGAATCTTCTTCTTGTCTGCTTTTGTAATCGGGCTAATAATTATATTTTTGCTTCTTACTGGTATTTGCCAATATACATTTATCATAAATAAACGCATATTCTAAAGGACTACACTTTCCTTTTTTTACAGCCTCTTCAATAATAGGTAAATATTTAAAAACAGTTGTTTCGTCCTGATGCAATAGTAAAATTTCTATTTGTGCATGTAAATTTAATTCAGGATCAAAATATCCTACAACATGATAATTTGGATACGTGTTATTTATTATTATGTCTTTTAGCTTTACTCTATTTATACTATCATTTTTTTTATTTTCAATTGAATTTTGGCGATTATAGGTTTGGTCTAATTTCATCATTTCTTGTAACTTATTAATTAAACCATAATCAATTTTTTTTAAATATTTTTTCCTTTGTTTCATAAAATAAATAGAATCCTTTTTATAAATATTCTGTAAATAAATATGATTATCTATAGGATCAAAGGGTATTTGCATAGAGCCATAATTTTTAAAAGAAAACGCAATTTTCTTTTTCAGATTAATAGTATCATTAACTGCTACACAAGACATTAAGTACCTTCCATATTCATGATCCCTGTCTGTATTTGCAGGTTCATATTTTTTAAACAAACTATCTAGTATCCTATATGAACTTTCATAATTCTTAAGAAGATACAAACTATCTGCTTCATACACTTTTAAATAATAAGGTATATAGTTTGCGTTTTTATCTCCAATTCTTGTATAATTACTTTTACAGGAATATAACCCTAAGGAAGCAAACAAAAGTAAAAGGAATTTTTTTTTCATGTTTTAAAATATAATATTTTATTTGAAAGTAAAACCGAACAGGTAAGTTTACCAAGTAACAAAACTAAGTTTACTGGAAGCAGAAATTATGGCGAGAGAAATAGTTAGATCATTATCTATACCTTTCATTACCTGAAAAAAGATTTAAATTGTTTAACTTTTCAAATTCTCTTTTCTTCAAATCTGTATCATAATCAACTATATAAAATTGTTTGCGAACATCATTTGCTTTGTGAATATTAAAATCTTCTTCAGTCTGTAAATCAATATTAAAAAGTGGATAAGCTTGCCTTGCACCGCATAAATTTAAATCATTAGTTTTTCTGTTAATGAAAGCATCGTCATTATAATAAGCAATGTCCTTTGGATGAATAGTTCCCTTTTTAATTTCACTTAAAATAGTATTCTTGTCTAGTGTATTAAAAAGACAAAAATCAAGGTTTCTAAGAAATGTTCTTATAATAGATTGAGAAAAATCAACTTCATTTATTTTATCGTAAGACCTATATTTAGGTTGAATATTTGTTTTATTTTCTCGTGTTGAAATATCTCGTTTTACGCTTTTTATTTCTCTAAAAATTGTTGAGTCAGCAATTCCTAATAATCTATCTCCTGGAAAACCCTTTTTCTTAATCAAACCAGACAAAACCGAAAACTCATATTCTAATTTATGTATGTAATTTTCCTTTCTAAGATATCTGTTTACGCTTTCGCCTATAACAATATTGTAAACTTTATCTAAATACTCAAAATCAATTCTTGCTAAATACTTTTTTCTACCTTCATTATATTTAGCTAAAAGCTCTTTATCCTTTTGCAAAGAACTTACTTCCTTTTTAAAAATTAAAAAAGACTCTAAATGATTTAGTTTTAGTCCGTTTTCAAAACCTTGAATAATATATTTTTTATATTCCTTTTTATTTAGTTTAGCAATTTGAGCTGCATTTACTAAATCTTTAACAAAAATAAAATCAAACTCTTTAAAAGTTTTATCATAGTAATAAAAACAACTATCTACGTTGTTTTCTTTATACAAAAAAGTCTCAGCTTTGTTTATTTGGTTATGATAAAAAAAATAATCAGTCTTAAACTCTTGAGAATAAAGACTTATTGAGAACAGAATTAGAAAGATGATTTGTTTCATAATTATTTATTTTTCTCATTAATTTGTTCTTCAGTTAAAGGTTTTAAGTTAATTTCTTTTCTTTTAACATTAACTGTTTCTTTATTTACTTTACCAGGCATTGCCCCGTAAATTGTAAATCCTGTTTTCTCTCTTGAAGCATAATCTTCATACCAAGAAAGAAATCCTTTTGGCAAATTTCCTTTTTCTATTTCTTTTTCAAAAAAAGGAGTGAAAAAATTCCACACTTCATTATCTTGTTTATAGGTATCTCTATGATGCCATAACAAAACCCAACCATTTTGCTGCCAACCGTACTCTCTTACAATTTTAATAAATTTTTCAATATTATCTTTATCAATTGCATCTTCTAAATCAGGATATCTACGAGCTAATTGATCTATTGCTACCAAATTTTCAACTTCAAAATAAACATCTGGATTTTCTAAATTAGAATAATATTTTCTTCTTAAAGAAATATATTCAGGCTGTATCTTCTTCCAAGCTAATTGGCATAAAGAATCTCCTATTAATAGCCATTGTCAAAATAATCTTTAGTTGTCCCATATTTAATAGATTCTTTAAGAACGTCTATTGCTTTTACTGACTTTTTTAATTTAAACAAACATTCTGCCTTTTCAAAATAAATATCTACGTCAAATTTACTTTTCACGTGCTTTTCTACAACTTTATCAAAAGCAATAATCGCTTCTTTATATTGATTATTTATATATAATGTTTCTGCTTTGTCTTTTTCAGATAAAAAAACATCATATTTATTTAATTGCTCTTGTTGACCAAATACAAAGCAAATTTGAAAAAGAAAAAATAAACAGAAAAAATTTGAAACTTTCATATTTTAGTAAGTAAAATGATTTGTAAACAAAAACGCACTAAAGTACCAAATATTGTATTAAAAATACTAAACTTTTACTTCCATTACATAATCGTCCATAATGTAATTTTTACCAATATCAATTACTTCTTCTTTGGTAATTACAAAACCTAGCCTTTCGTAGAATTGTTTGGCTTTATTGTATTTATTTACATTTAGGAAAACTACTGTTTGGTTTTCTTTTTTTGCATTTGCACACACTAAAGTAAAAAGTTGTTTACCAACTCCTGTTCCCTGTGTTTCGGGTAACACATATATTTTATGAATCTTAGTTTTGTTAGGTTCGCAGTTAATTTCATAAGCAACAAAACCTACAAATTTCCCAGTATCATTCTTTGCTAAGTAAAAAACATGTTTCTTTTCTTCCATTTGCTGTTTTAAAGCGGTTTCAGAGTAAAACATCTCTAACATATAGTTCAACTGCTCAGATGAAAGAATGTCGCCATAAGCTGTTGGCCAAATCGCGTAAGCCAAATCTTTAATAATAGTTACGTGTGCAGAGTTTGCTAAAATAGGTTGCATAAAGAATAGAATTTTTACAAAAATAAAAAAGTCTCGCTAATTGCGAGACTTTAATTTGTTAAGCTTGACCAGTTGGTCCAAAATTTAATGGAATATTCGGAGTTTCTCCTTCCGTAATTTCACCGTGTTGGTTTTCAAATCGTTTAATATTCTCGGCCATTGCCTTTAACAAACGTTTTGCGTGTTGTGGCGTTAGTATAATTCTAGATTTTACTTTTGCTTTTGGTGCACCTGGCATAATAGCTACGAAGTCTAAAACAAATTCGCTATTTGAATGGTTAATTATTGCTAGGTTAGAATATATTCCTTCCGCAATATTTTCGTCTAATTCAATATTAATTTGCCCTTGTTGATTGTTATTTTCCATAATTTAAAATTTAAAAAAGCCTAATAGAAATTCATCTATTAGGCTTTTGTTTATTTGAACGCTTTAAGATGCATTTAATTAATAATTAAATTCCTCTTTAGCAGCCATTAATTCATTAAAATCTTCTTTAGAACCTACGATAATATCATCATAATCTCTCATACCAGTTCCGGCAGGGATTCTATGACCAACAATAACGTTTTCTTTCAATCCTTCTAATGTATCTATCTTACCTGCTACTGCAGCTTCGTTTAATACTTTAGTAGTTTCCTGGAACGATGCCGCAGAAATGAATGATTTAGTTTGTAAAGAAGCTCTAGTAATACCTTGTAATACAGGAGTTGCAGTAGATTGAATAACATCTCTAGCGGTTACTAAATTTTTATCACTACGTTTTAAGATAGAATTTTCATCTCTCAATTCACGTGGTGAAATAATTTGACCAGCTTTTAATGTTTCAGAATCCCCAGCGTCTTCCACAACTTTCATACCATATAACTTATCGTTTTCAACAATAAAGTCTCTTGTATGAACTAATTGATCTTCAAGCATTAAAGTATCTCCTGGATCTACAATTCTAACTTTACGCATCATTTGACGTATTACTACTTCAAAGTGCTTATCGTTAATTTTTACTCCTTGTAAACGGTAAACTTCTTGAATTTCGTTAACAAGATATTGTTGTACTGCAGATGGCCCTTTAATATTTAAAATATCTATTGGAGTAATTGCTCCATCAGATAATGGTGTACCAGCTTTAACAAAGTCATTTTCTTGAACTAAAATTTGGCTTGAAAGTTTTACTAAGTATTTCTTAATGTCACCAAACTTAGATTCAATAGAAATCTCTCTATTTCCTCTTTTAATTTTACCAAAAGTAACAACTCCATCAATCTCAGTTACTACAGCAGGGTTTGAAGGATTACGAGCCTCTAACAACTCTGTAATTCTTGGTAAACCTCCAGTAATATCACTTGATTTAGAAGAACGACGAGGTATTTTAACAAGAATTTTTCCTGCTTTAATTTTCTCTCCATCTCCTACCATTAAATGGGCACCTACTGGTAAGTTGTAAGAACGAATTAACTCACCGTCTTTACCATAAATATGTAAAGTTGGAATTAATTTTTTATTACGTGCTTCCGAAACTACTTTTTCTTGGAAACCTGTTTGATCATCAATTTCTACTGCAAAAGTTTCTCCTTGCTTAAGATCTTCATATTCAACTTTTCCTGTAAATTCAGAAATAATAACTCCATTATATGGATCCCACTTACAAATAGTAGTTCCTTTTTCTACAACATCACCATCTTTTACAAATAAGAATGATCCGTAAGGTAAATTATGCGTATTTAAAACAATTCCTGTTTTAACGTCGACTAACTTTAATTCTGTAGAACGAGAAATTACAGTATTTACAGTGTTTCCATCGCTATCTTCACTTTTAACAGTTTTTAAATCTTCAATCTCTAGACGACCTCCAAAACGAGTAACAATACTTGATTCTTCAGAAATACCCCCAGCAACCCCTCCAACGTGGAAAGTTCTAAGTGTTAACTGTGTACCTGGCTCTCCAATAGATTGTGCAGCAATTACTCCTACAGCTTCACCTTTTTGAGTCATTTTACCAGTAGCTAAGTTACGTCCGTAACATTTAGCACAAATTCCTTTTTCAGCCTCACACGATAATGGAGAACGAACTTCAATAGTTTCTAAAGGAGATTCGTTTATAGCTTTTAATGCAGATTCTAAAATTTGATCTCCAGCTTTAACAATTACATCAGAAGTTAAAGGATTAACAATATCATGTAATGTTACACGTCCTAAAATTCTTTCTCCTAAAGATTCAACGATTTCTTCATTTTTCTTTAAAGCAGAAACTTCTACACCTCTTAATGTACCACAGTCAACAGAGTTTACAATAACATCTTGCGACACATCATGTAATCTTCTTGTTAAATATCCTGCATCGGCAGTTTTAAGTGCTGTATCGGCAAGACCTTTACGAGCACCGTGAGTAGAAATAAAGTATTCTAAAATTGAAAGACCTTCCTTAAAGTTAGAAAGAATTGGATTTTCAATAATTTCACCACCACCAGCTGTAGATTTTTTAGGCTTAGCCATCAAACCACGCATACCAGTTAACTGACGAATTTGTTCTTTAGATCCCCTTGCTCCAGAATCAAGCATCATATATACAGAGTTAAACCCTTGTTGGTCTTCTCTAATATTTTTCATTGCTAATTCTGTTAATTGAGCATTTGCAGAAGTCCAAATATCAATAACTTGGTTATAACGCTCATTGTTCGTTATAAGTCCCATGTTATAATTTCCAGTAATTCCTTCTACTTCTTTACGAGCATCAGCAATTAATTGAGGTTTTTGATCTGGAATTCTAATATCTCCTAATGAGAATGATAATCCACCTTGGAAGGCGAATTTATAACCCATATTTTTAATATTATCTAAGAATTCTGCCGTTACAGGAACGCTAGTTACTCCTAAAATTTTACCAATAATATCACGTAATGATTTCTTAGTTAAAACTTCATTTACATAACCTGCTGCTTCTGGAACAACTTCATTAAATAATACTCTACCTGCGGTAGTTTGTATAATTTTATTAACTAATTGACCTTCTTCATTAAAGTCTTTTGCTCTTACTTTAATACGAGCATTAAGCTCTAATCTTCCTTCATTTAAAGCAATATTTACCTCTTCAGAAGAATAGAAAGTTAAATCTTGTCCCTTAATAGTTTTTGTTTCATCAGACAAACGTTCTTTAGTCATATAATAAAGACCAAGCACCATGTCTTGAGAAGGTACAGTAATAGGTGCACCATTTGCAGGATTCAAGATATTATGAGATGCTAACATTAAAAGTTGACATTCTAAAATAGCTTCAGGTCCTAATGGTAAATGAACAGCCATCTGATCACCATCAAAATCGGCATTAAATGCAGTACACACTAACGGGTGTAACTGAATAGCTTTACCTTCAATTAATTTTGGTTGGAATGCTTGAATACCTAATCTGTGTAACGTAGGAGCACGGTTAAGCATAACTGGGTGTCCTTTAATTACATTTTCAAGGATATCCCAAACTACTGGCTCTTTTTTGTCTATAATTTTCTTCGCAGATTTAACTGTTTTTACAATTCCTCTTTCTATTAATTTACGAATAACAAAAGGTTTGTATAATTCAGCTGCCATATCTTTTGGCAATCCACATTC